>ULTO01023779.1_pt1 | contig 59730 bp, 48 predicted proteins | sample 1957601 | NCBI WGS metagenome assembly ULTO01 (sample SAMEA4835734, study PRJEB28245) | human gut metagenome | biome: gut microbiome; material: fecal sample | place: Denmark | collected 2008 | reverse complement strand
CCAATAATAACTACTTTCTTCATTAACCATATACTCCTTTACTTATATATCAAACATATTATGCAAAAGCATGAATACGTCTGGTTGCTTTGTTATAATAAAATTTTTGATTAAATCATTTTTAAATAATAACAATATACCTAAAATAATCGAACTTACCATAATAAAATTAACTATCAATTGCGGCATTCCTCTATCAAGTTTCCCTTCCATGCTCAATTCCATGACCGTAAAGAAAGCTAAAAATGCAATACCTATTGCAAAGTCTCCTACATATCTCATAACAATTCCACCCATTGCAAAGTCAACAATTGCAATAATCAGTGTAACCGTCAAGATACTAATACAAGTAATATTTTTTATTCTATCACTTTTATTTTTCGCTTTATCATGCGCAAACATCCCCAATGCAAATAAATTAAACGGAATGGCAAAAATGCCAATACAAGCTTCCCCGTAATATCCTTTTCCAAAAGCCGCCCTTATCATAGTATCATTAGCTAAAATAAATGGAAATTCTAATTCAAATTTAACTGGTTCCAAAAAATAACAATACAATGCACCTAATATATTTTTAAAGTTTAAAGTGATTGAATTATATCTTATATCACTAACTGTCAATTGATATTGTGCTCCAAATTCAAATGGAGAATCAAACCGCACATAGTTATAAGCCATCAAAACACCCGCTCCCATTAAAACAGGTATTACAAATGCCAAAACATCTCTCATTTTACTATTCCATTGTACTTCATTTTCAAATAACAATCCCAAAAAAGGTGGAAAAATAAAAGCCATTCCCATCAATACCATTGCGGGTCTGGTTGCTGCTATTCCAACAAAGGCTACTCCACACGCAATATACTTTAACATTCTCCATATTTTTTGTTTTTCCAGCAATGCACTATATGCAAAATATATGCACGCCAACAAAGAATCTATTGCACAGATAATCGTCAATGTATAATGATCTGAATTACTTGCAATAATATAAAAAAATGAAGCAAAAAGAATTACATAATTTGCCAATAAATAATAAAAAACTTTAGGAATTATTTGAAAATATTCTAAAATTTTTCTTGAAGCTCCAAACAAAAAGAAAACGCCAAAACAAAGAAGGAAAAAAGTCACAACAATTGTCCCTGGTAAATATCCTGTAAAAATATAAAAGACTTCAAATAATGCAATTATAGGTAATACGCCAAAATAACAATAATAGTTTCCCTGATAATATGCTAAATCCCATCTGCCCCCAACACCAGCTTTTTTCCTTTCAGAATAATCATACACATTATCTAATTCCTCTAACCGAGAATCTACCCCGTATGCCTGCATTTTGGCTGTCCCTTGATGAAACGAGTCAAACAACTCCATATATATATTATATTTATTGACTTCTGATCCCTTTTCATAAGTAAAGAACCACTTCTCCCCACTTTTATGCGACAAAGCAATAATTAATATTGCTGATATAACACATACTCCCTTGGTTACCCAAATCGCTACAATTTGTTCTTTGTTTGAATAGTCCAAGGCATTCCCCAGGCAATCAACTTTCTTAATGCAAAATATAACTCCACAAAACAAAAGCATTATACCATATGTGATAAAATTAAAACGAAATACTGTTTGTTTATTTAATATTACTTTTTCTAAATAAACACCACTGCTACTGGATCCAATTTCTATTCTTAAACTTTGCAATTTCCCCGAACTAATAAATGCCTTCCGCACTGTATGATATTTGCCATTAAAGCAAAAATTCTCCAGTTCCGCAAAATCATATTTTCTACCCTCATCTGTAGAAAACAACTTTCCTCTAATAATTTCACTATTCTCTGTTGAAAACACCAAAGTTATTGTTGCTGTTTCAAGATTAATGTTATTTATTTCAACATATCCACCATCTGGATTTATAAATACTTTCCCTCTTTCTGGCAATTCTGCTCCTTCTCCTGTAATTGCAGATAATTCTAATTCTTTTTCCATATAACTCTTTCCACAGCAAACAGATAAATTACTGAAGACAAAAATATTTATTATTGCAAGAACTGCAATAATCATAAATCCCTTTATTGATATATGTTTCATATAATTCTCACCTACATATTTTTTATTAGAGCATATTAATTAACCTGAATTATTCACGACGGTGCCGTGAAAGTGGCTGAAAGCCATGTGGTTACTGTATTTAAGCTATTTATTGCATTTCATCTGTTATGTGAATAAAAAAGAGCATCCAGTTATGGTAAAATTAAGGTGTCAAATCTTAAATAATTACCCCAAAAGAGCCCTTTATAAGTATTGTAAACACCTTATCACTTAAAAGCAATAGACAGATTAAAATAAATTTTGACGGAGGCGATCTATCCTCCGATGCTAGCCTTCTTCTTAATAAAAGAATTCGCTGCAAAGACCGGCTTTTTAAAGCTGGTCAAAAAGAAATTTAAAACTAATAATAAATTGGTCTGCATCCACAAAGATGACAAAAATCTTATGCAGATGATCTATCAGATCATCTCTGCCTATTTTAAAGATGACTGCGCTGATGAACTGACCCTTGATCCTGTTCTCAATGCCATCCTTGAGAAAGACGGTCTGGCATCACAGCCTACATTATCAAGATTTTTCAACCGTATGGACGAAGAAACCCTCATACAGTTTGATGACATTGATAAAAGTCTCAGAGATATCATCTATTCCATAAACTGTCCGGAACATATGCTCCTGGATCTGAACAGCACCCTGTTTGGCACTTACGGCAGTCAGAAAGGGGAAAACTTCAACTTCCATATATCAGGCACATGGATATTATCCGTTACTGTGCTACTACAGTCTGACCGGGAATATGCTCAAAGCAGAACTGCGTGATGGGACACTGCACTGCAGCAACGATGCCGATCTATTTATGGAACCCCTTTTTCAGGAATACATGGAAAGAGGGATTAAAACTTATCTTCGCGGCGACAGCGGTTTCTCATCTCCCAAGCTTTATAAAACATGTGAGATGAATGGCTGTTCCTATGCCATCCACTTAAAACAGAATCCTTCACTCATTGCCCTTGCTTCGGATAAAGATGATGATTTGTACAAGGCAGCCAAAGAGGACTGGATCGGTTATGCGGTAACTTATGGCGAATTCCTGTATCAGGCCGGCTCATGGGATTATCCAAGGCGTATGACCAGCTAACGCACATGTACACCTTTATTGTAACAAAAATGGATATGGATTCCTATCAGATCATTCAGTTTTACTGTGGCCGTGGCAGGATGGAAAACTTTATCAAGGAAGGCAAAAGCGGATTTGACTTTGCTGCTGTCAGCAATCATTCCAAAGTGGTAAATGCTAACCGAATGAGGCTTCACATGCTTGCCTACAACTTATTCAATTGGTTCAGGCGGCTGGCTGTACAGTTGGAATGGCAGCTATTAACATACCTTGACAGTTCAAAATCACTCAATCGGATTCCAGGGAGAAAGTCTGCTCATTTTTGTGGATAACTCGACTGATTTCAAGGGAACTGGTTCAAGGGTTTGGAGTATCAAGCATTTTTATATGCTCATAAATAATTCAGGATTAAATATAATATATTATATAACATGTATTTTCTCATGTCTAGTTTTTCCCCTATAACGGCAAATTGAAATATGTTTATTATTGTTTCTCTCCCCTATAAAAAACCGCAAAAATCACTCCAAAAATAATCATCTGCCCAAAAACAATATTGGCATATAGTAACGCTGCTCCCATTGCTCCCATGGAAAGCACTAGTGGCCTTGCCGTTGCCAAAGCAATAATAGCTGCTGAAACATAACCTATCATCAGCCAGTTCTGTTTACGCATAATTGTAACCACCACACTTAAATAACCTGATGCAGCAAGAAATCCCCCCCCCAGCAACAAAATCATAAAGGGAATTTTGTAAGCTGATAAATCAGTATTGTATAAAACAGACAGAACTGATATTCCTAAAAATCCGCCCCCTAGCAAAACGATTGCTATTAATCCAAATATAATTCCAAGCTGCCTGATAAATAATCTCCAGAATCCTTTATAATCCCTTTCATTAAAACAAATAGCCAGCTTTGTCAAAACAGGCTGATAAATAAATGTATTTAAAACACTGATAACATAGACCGGCATAAAGATATAGTTAAAGCACGCCTGAACTGATTCGTTCATATACTCATCAATCGCATATTTAGGTGCATTAGCTATGTAGATCATCAAGAACCCTCCTGTGAACAAGCTAAAACACTCTGCCAGCAGGCTGTATACTCTTTTATCTGCAAATGAAATATGTAAAGGTTCTTTTAATTCTCGGTAAACAAGCATCGTAGTCATCACAAAATATGCTATGGAAACAAAGAAAGAAACAGTAGTTGAAATAACAAGATTGTGTGTAACGCAAAGAGAAATTCCATATATTACCAACATCAAAATATATCTTGTTGCCATACTTTTGGCTCCGATATCAAGACGTCCTTTTTGCTGAAACATTCCATGGACAACATCTTCGATGGCGTCAACCATCTTGAGCATTCCCATCATAAGAATAACAATACACTTGTCCACAGAATAGCCTAACCCAAAAATCCCCTTCACAATATAGTAGCCAGTTAACAAAAGCATTAAAGCAACAGTAATTATCCTCGATGATACATAAACACCGTAATCATATTTTTTCTTCACATCTGTTGCCTGAAAATTACGCATACCATATTTTCCCATAGTTATGGTTAAGCTGGCAATTGCATATGCAATAGAAAAAATCCCCGCATCTTCTACGGGATTCGTCCTGCTGATAACAATCAATAACAAAGCAGACTGTCCCGCATTCAACAGTCCGCCTATTGTATTCCATATATAGCTGTCTCTTAAGATATTATTAGGATTTCCCGTCAAAAATTTTTTCATGAGTTCAAAAACTCCTCGATTTGTTTATCAGTACACAAATTTATATCTCCATTTTCCAGATATACTTTTGACCATTCCACAATTTTTTCCATAGCCGTTTCTACATTCCAGACAGGATGCCAGCCAAAAGTCTTTTTCAATTTGGAGCAATCCAATTTTAAGAAATTGGCCTCATGAGGTCCTCCGTCAGAAATATTTTTCCATGAGGCTCTAAATCCAGCTTTATTCTTTGATATATTTCCCCCATCTCCATTTGAAGCATTCCATTTTCTACAGAACAATTCTGTCAGATCTCCCGTAGAATAGCAATCATTTTCATCAGGTCCCACATTATAACTTCCCGCAAAAATCTCATCTTCATACTGTCTCATAGCAATCATTAAATACACGCATACCGGTTCCAGCACATGCTGATACGGTCTTGTAGAATAAGGATTTCTGACAATAATTTCTTTTTGCTCCTTCATCGCCCGGATACAGTCCGGAACAATCCTGTCAGCGGCAAAGTCTCCACCTCCGATAACATTTCCTGCTCTTGCTGTAGAAATTTTCACATCTTTTTCCTGAAAAAAAGAATTGTAATAGCTCCAGGTAACAAGCTCAGAACAGGACTTAGAATTGGAATAAGGATCGTATCCATTCAATTCTTCATTTTCCCGGTATCCCCATTCCCATTCTTTGTTCAGATAAACCTTATCTGTTGTAACGTTTAAGAAAGATTTTACACACGTATGCTTTCTGATACATTCCAAAATATTAACAGTACCCATGACATTTGTTTCGTACGTATAAACAGGATTCCTGTAAGATTCTCTTACAATAGGCTGCGCTGCCATATGGATCACGATTTCAGGCTGCACTTCATCAAATACTCTCATCAAATGCTCCAGGTCACGTATATCACCTTCGACAGAATTTATCCTTTCTGAAAGACCACACAATTCAAATATACTGGGAGCCGTTGGCGGTTTTAAGGCATAACCTGTTATCCGGGCTCCTTCCCTTAATAATACCTTGCACATCCACGCCCCTTTAAAACCTGTATGCCCGGTAATCAGTACACTTTTATCATGATAGAACGAAAAATCAAACATAACATTTATGCCTCTCTCAATACTTTTGCCATATAATCAATCATTTCATCCGTCATACCCGGATATACTCCCACCCAGAAAGCATCTTTCATAATACGATCCGTATTGTCCAATTTTCCGACAATTCGATACCCTTCTTCTGCCCTACGCATTTCGTCAAAACAGGGGTGCTTAGTCAAATTTCCTGCAAAAAGCATTCTGGTCTGAATCCCTTTACTCTCTGCATACTGTACCACCCTATTCCTATCCGTCCCCTCTTTGCAGGTAATTAAAAAACCAAACCAGCTTGGTATTGCATTTGGACATGCTTCCGGTAAAATGTATTTATTTTCCGTTCCCGCAAGAGCTGCTTTTAAACGTTCAAAATTATGTCTCCTGCGTTCCACAAACCCGGGGAACTTATCAAGCTGAGCGCAACCTACTGCGGCCTGCATATCCGTTGCTTTTAAATTATATCCAAAATGGGAATATACATATTTGTGATCGTACCCTAAAGGAAGCTCTCCATACTGTTTGTCAAAGCGGTGCCCGCAAATATTATCATGACCCGATGGACAAATGCAATCCCTTCCCCAGTCACGAAATGACCGGATAATACGATTTAACTGCAGATTGTCCGTATAAACTGCGCCTCCTTCCCCCATCGTCATGTGGTGAGGCGGATAAAAACTGGAAGTTCCGATATCCCCAATGGTTCCGGTAAGTTTTCTTTTTCCGTCTAGTTCATATACAGAACCCAGTGCATCGCAATTATCTTCTATCAACCATAATCCATGTTTGTCGCAAAATTCTTTTACACTCTTTAAATCAAATGGATTGCCCAGAGTATGTGCTATCATGACAGCTTTCGTTTTTTCCGATAATGCGGCCTCTAATTTTGTTACGTCAATGTTGTATTGTGGTATAGTCACATCTACAAATACGGGAACAGCCCCATATTGAATAATCGGCGCTACTGTAGTAGGAAATCCCGCCGCCACAGTAATGACTTCGTCGCCTCTTTTAATCTGTCTCTCCTTTAATAACGGAGACGTTAATGTCATAAATGCCACCAAATTTGCCGATGAACCGGAATTTACCAATGCGCAGAAGCGAATCCCTAAATATTCTGCAAATCGTTTTTCAAATTCTTCCGTATACCTTCCCGACGTCAGCCAGAACTCCAACGCTGAATCCACGAGATTTACCATTTCTGCACTGTCATAGACTCTGGAAGCATAAGGAATTCTTTCTCCTTCTACGTAAGCCTTATCTCTTTTATGAAAGGTATCACAATATTCTTTTACCAGACTTAAAATCTGTTCCTTCATTTGCTGTTCTATCATTTTTCCCTCCAACATTATATTTTAATAAGCATTTTTATATTAATATAATTGCATCTGCGTACAAAAAAGGAGCATGTCCCATATTTTGTGGTAAACATGCCTGTTAAAATCCTAATATGTTCTGGTATTAATTTTAGCAATAATTGTTTTGTATGTCAATTTTTAATTGCATTATCCATTTTGAGTGCCAACATATATATAATCAGCATTTTCTTTTAACCCCATTTCTTTCATTTTGTTGAAACATTCTTCCCGACCTGAATATGTTGCCAACAAAAAAAACTTGCCCATACACTTATCCAATAAATCCGGTTTGATAATTTTGCAGCCATGCCAGGTTCCCTTCAAGTAATTATCCACAACCGCCATCAGTTTTGCTTTAGGAAATTCCTGTTTCATAATTTCGTATACAGTTGTTCCTATCAAACCTCCACCCCAAATTATATATTCGAATTCATCTGGCATATACTGGTGCATTTTAACTATTTTATCCCAGAAATAACTCCCATACCGCGACTTTTTTCTGTTTTCATAAAATTCACTAATATTATAACATTCAAAATAGGTTTGATATGCTTTCTGGATCTGTGTGCAAAAGAAATCAAGCATTCTTTTCTTCATTTCTTCATACAATACTGGTTCAGGATTCCAATCAATATTAGAAAATTCCTCATGGGAATATAAATGAATATATTTGTCCAACCAGGAAAATCTATACGAAATATTCTCAAATGCGCCTATTACAGGTATTCCCATTGCCATACACGGCACCAATGCATGCAGTCTGCTGCCTATTACTAACCCTGCTTCTTTTTCATATTTTTTAAGCATCTGTTTTGATTTCTGATAATTTATCTTTCCATCCTGGGTTGTCATCTCACATTTAGGAATTGACACCATATGAGTACATCTTTCTGCCCTGTTTAGTATATCTTTGGGTATATATGTTTCAAGAGATTTTGGTATATCAACCAAAAATACCTTTTCACTACATATGGATGGTTTCCTTTTCGGAAACACAGTTGTAATACAGCCTCCAATATATGCCCTTATTCCATGTTCTCTCATAATTTGCAAAGAAAACTCATCCCTGCATCCAATTGGTTCATATTGCCTTAAATAATTAATTTCTTTCTCTTCAAGGACATTTTTCGCAAAATGCGAACTAATAAAAAGTGGAATAATTCTAGGAGGCAATGGTAATTTTGCAAAACCAATCCCAATCGCCACCGAATACATAGGTAATAACACATATTCTCCGTTATATGTGTTAATATCACAAATATCAATTTCTATAATGTTTTCTTCCAAAATTCCCATACATTGATAGATATATTCAATGGCTAAAGTCTGAATTCCGTCTCCCAAGTTATACCCTGAACTCGAAAGTGCCATTTTCCCATAATTGTATACTTTTCTCCATATGTTATTTAAGATAAAAAACAAAGTATTTGAATTAAGCACGTTAAAAATTGGCATCTATCATCTTTCTATAATTTATTGAAAACTCCAAAAAGGAATGATATAATATTAAGCAAATGTTGTCCAAAAACAAAAAAGTATACTTTTTTGTTTTTTGCAATAATTATCGGCAATGATCCGTTTAATCTTTGCCAATATGGAGGTTTCAATGAGATTTGCTAATATTTTTTTTGATGGAGACAGAAAAAGCGCCATAAATATTGGCGATGATTTACAATTAATCGCAATTGAGAATTTATATAAAGAGATGGGAGTCGATTATAACGAAGTAATTCGTATCGGCCTGTCACAGCTTTCCTCATATGATGGCGAATATGTAATTCTTCCTATCAGTTTCCCATTGTATGGCTACCGTGAAGAATTATATATTACTATGTTTTCTCCTAAAATCATTCCTGTTTTCCTTGGATTAAGCATTATGAGCGGTAACATCTCAGAAGAGGAGGTTATTTATCTGCGAAGATTTGAACCAATTGGTTGCCGAGATTACTATACAGTAGAACTCCTTAGGGGGAAAAATATCTGCGCCTATCTGAACGGTTGTATGACAGCTACTCTTCCACATGCTGGTTCAGTAAAAGGCAGTGAGGTTTATCTTGTAGATGTTTCTCAAAAATATCGTCCATATATACCACAGGATTTATTAAAAAACGCCAAAATAACAAGCCAGATTTTGCACGATTGCGATGATCCTGAAAATGCTGTCAAAGAGCGTTTGAAAGACTACGTCAACAATGCAAGACTTGTTATTACCACCCGCCTGCATTGTGCCTGGCCCTGTCTTGCATTAGGTATTCCCGTTATTTTAATGAAAGACAGATTTTCCTTTAGATTTACTGCATTATCAAGACTGCTCCATATATATACGGAAGATGAATTTGAAACGATCAACTGGAATCCTTCCTCTGTAAATTATGAGCCGCTAAAAAAAGCAATTATTAATAATGCCATAGAAAGGATTCTGGCTGCCCATGATAAATACAGCCATATGTTTGACATCAGTCAGTTTTATGAAACAAATACCCTGATGCACCCAACATTTGTTGAGCACTATGACAATGTAGTCTTAGATATACAAAGACGTTTCCATAAGGACGAAAAAATTTTATATGCTGTCTGGGGAATTACACAAAAAGCTGATATGATTTGTACCTATATGGAAAATAATTATGAAAACTCCAGATTGGTTTCTGTATACGACAGGAATAAAAAAGTAAATTTTCATGGTATCAAAAGTACCCAGGATACCAATTTGCTGACACAACCGGACGTTTTTGTATTCGTAACTGCCGCTACTGCTAATGAAGCTGCCATACAGCTTTTCAAAAGTGCCGGTAAATCCGATTATCATATCAGCACGGATGGAATTGGAGAATAAAGATGAATCAGAAGAAAACAATCTGTTTTTCACTGCCTTGTTATAACGAAAAAGACAATGTCATTCCGCTTGCAGAGGGCATTATGAGCATATGCCAGAAAGAACTCCCCGACTACAACTATATATTACAATTCATTGACAATTGTTCTACTGACGGCACGAAAGGGCTTTTAGAAGGATTATGCGCCAAGTACTCACAGATACGCGTTATATTTAATGCACGTAACTTTCCTCTTACATCCGGATTTTACGGGATTCTCCAAACCGAGGGAGACTGCACAATTGCGATTCCTACGGATTTTCAGGTTCCTCTGGACGTTATTCCTCAACTAATTAAAAAATGGGAAGCAGGAGCAAAGATTGTCTGCTTAATCAAAGAAAGTACCCAGGAAAAGAAAATTATGTGGAACATCCGCCAATTGTTTTATAAACTCAGCCAAAAGTTCAGCGATAGCAAAGTCATTCCCAATTATAACGGAGCCGGATTATATGACAAACAATTTCTGGATATTTGTAGGAAAATCAACGATCCCGTTGCAAGCCTTGCTCAGATGGTTTCAACTCTCGGATGGAATGTAGAAGAGCTTGCTTATAAAGAGCATAAAAGAAGACATGGCAAAAGTAAAAACAACTTTTTTACTTTGTTTGATATTGCTATTTTAAGATTTACCAATTCTTCCAATCTGGGCCCGCGAATTGCGACTTTGGGCGGCTTCTTCTTATCAATATTAAGCCTGGTAATAGGTATTATATATTTTATTTTAAAGCTGCTATATTGGGAACAATTTCCTGTCGGTATCTTCCCTCTTATTTTCGGGGTGTTTTTTATCGGTGGCGCCCAACTGTTTTTTACCGGACTGGTAGGAGAATATGTTATTAAAGTCAATACCCGCATTATGAATCGACCTTTAGTAGTGGAAGAGAAACGACTTGGTTTTAACAATAATTGTGAAGAAGGAAGCGGAAAAGGCAACTTATAGTTACCCAGGCAATGATAGATTTGGATTTGCATGGAAAATCAGATTTTTTAAAGAGATGCCTTTATTCTGGAATCCCTGGATTATTTCTCATTGGCTCTTTAAGCATATTTACCGTAAAATACTTCATTATAAAATGTCTGTATCGTAATATATTTCAAGGACTACAAGAATGTCCCAAATATATTTACTTTAAGGAGGCTTTTTATGAACAATATTTACGGTTATGTACGCGTGAGTACAAAAGATCAAAATGAAGCCAGGCAATTGCAGGCATTCAGAGAACTAAACATTTCAGAAAAGAATATTTATATGGACAAACAGTCCGGTAAAGATTTTAACCGTCCCATGTACCAAAGGTTAGTAAAAAAATTGGTTCCTAACGATTTGCTCTACATAGAAAGTATTGACAGACTCGGTAGAAATTACGTGGAAATCCTGGAGCAATGGCGGATACTTACCAAGGTAAAAAAAGTCGATATCGTCGTTTTAGATATGTCCCTGCTGGATACACGGATCGGCAAGGATCTGATTGGAACCTTTTTAAGTGACCTCATCCTGCAGGTTCTGTCATTTGTTGCCGAAAATGAGCGAAAAACCATCCGTCAGCGCCAAAGAGAAGGGATAGCAGCCGCCAAATTGAGAGGCGTAAAATTCGGCCGTCCGCCAAAACCTTTGCCAGATAATTTTCCCCATATTTATCATTTATGGCAGACCGGCAGTGTTACAGGAAAAGCCGCTTCTCAAATGTGCGAAATGCCGGTCTCTACCTTTCGATATCGGGCAAAGATATATGAAGAATTGTAAATTACACATTTGCAACGGCATATCTTGTCAATTTTTTTGTGCTGATTTTAATGGCATAAACTTTCCAGAACCTGTATAATGATTATGGAGGTGCTCAAATGAACGAAACAATTATTACCTGCATCACACAGATCATTACAACATTTATCACTGTAGGAGTAACGATTTTTATAGCCTATCGCACTTATCGTTCCCAAAAAAATAAAAGTGATAATGAAACCAGACGTTTACAATCCATAAATTGTAACTCCTCTTTAGAGTTGTTTCATGCATATATAGCAAATCTGATCATATTTACTTCTCCCAAAGAAATACAATTGAACTTGAATGATTTGCTGACCTGTATTGAAAAAATGAAATTAATAGAACAATATCTTTCCGAACTATCTGAAACCGATTTGCCGGATACTTTTATAGAGGTTTTTCGGTTTTATCGTTTAAAAGTTTCTTTTCAACGAATATCAATAGAAAATCGATTAAAGGATGTATCTGAATCCTCTGTTCCATCTTCTTTATTTGATGACCTGGATACTCTTGAAATAATCACTTCTATTGAAAATTTTATTTCTTCTTACCACAAAGAAAAAACAGACGATTAGAATTCGCCTGTTTTTTCTTTTTTGCCATATTCAATTCCTTCAATATCAATCGTTTCTGTTGCGATTTTTTTCATATCTTCACTTAACTGAATGTCCTCTTCTACAATTCCCATTTCTTTTAAATACTTTTTAAATTCATTAGTCCCCATGTATTTTGTGACATCCGTATTTTTGAGAATATTATTTATATTGTCAAGTCGTTTTGAATATTGTACCTTCCGATCCGGAATGCGTAACCTTGTTATTCCCCGTTCCGTTATAATGGCATTAATAACATTTTCTCCTCTTAGGGTTTTTTCATAGTCTTGCAAAACACGGCCTACTTCCTTTGTTATAATATTCGTTTCCTGTAACCGAATCACAACTGCCCTATAAGGAACATAATAGAAATCCATTAATTCAACAATGGCTTCCATTAATTTTTTTACGAATATTACTTCCTTATCATTTTGCCTTCCCAAACATCTCTTGTACAATTTTCTGCTACGAACTTCAAAATCTTTTGACGGCATCATCAATTCGGCGGCAAAACGATTCATCACGCTTTCTATTGTCGAAGGGAGAAAAATATCATCCGGAAATGCATCTCTTAACTGCCGCTCCAATTTGTGTCTATGCCCTAACTCATGTGCCGCACAAAAATTTTGCTTTTCTTTATTCTTTGCAGAATTAATATAGACAATTGTTTCCAGACACCCATTAACCACTTTCTCAGTGCTGAATCCATCTAAATCCAATTGTTTTTCTTCCGGCCACTCTACCAGAATACATTCGTTCTTCAGTATAAAAAATATGTAATCGCAAATGGGGGTTTCTGCGCTTAATCCATACTTTTTACGTATACTCCTGATTTCCTGCATAATGATTGGAAGATACTTTTCTTGAAACATATAATAGCTTTACCTGTCCGACGATTGTGCATTTAACATACGCACATACATATCCGTCTTATCCAATATCTTATTCATATCGCTCGTACAAGTAGCGGTCCCCATATAATGAATGTTATATTTCTGTAATTCTTCATCAGGTACATCGTGCAACAAATCCTGCTCATCTACCCCTAATCCTTCTGCAATCAAAGCCAATTCATCATCTTTAACATCAATACTTCCTGTAGTGATTTCCTTTATATGTATCTCAGAGGTCTGTACTAAACTTGCCAATTTCTCCACGGTCACATTTTGCTCTTCCATGATCCGATAAATATTATATCCTATTACCCGTTCATTTCTTAATTTTACCGTTTTCAGCATATCACTCACCCTTTCTCCTCTGTACCTAGATAAATTATAACACTTTTCTAAAATTCTGTCTATTTTTGCCGTATTCGGGTTTCCTGTCTCAAAAATATTTTAAAGTTGATTCTATTCTGAATAAATCTTTGATAGATCCAGGCGAATCCCAACACGGATACTACATATAAAAGCCACATCTTTTTTGAAGAATAGTTTATATTTAATCCCAAATAAACTCTTATATCCTCTATCAAATATTGCATCGGAAAGTGCCAGAAATAAATACACATTGATAAACGCCCCAGAAATTTCAGAACACCTAATGACAATATCTTTTGAAGCCACGAAAGAAACAACACACTGATAATAAGCATTGGAAAAAAGACAAGAATAACTGTCATTTGAACGTTTCCCCACGCCCTTTCAAAGCCATATATCTTTCCCAATGCAAAAGCTATAATACATATACCAAATGCCAGATATCCGATTAACTTTGTGTTTAAAATATCTTTGTGCTCATAAATTTTCGCAATAATGCATCCCGCAAAGAAGCAGACAATTCCTCTTCCGATATTGGATATAGGAATACTAATTCCTGATGAAACCATTACCCCTCCAAAAATGAAAAATGCGCCATACACGTACACCATTGCATTTTTAATTCCTTTGAACATATACACCACTACATAATAAATTACATAACATAACAATATTACACTGATAAACCATGTGGGAGCATTGAAAGACATCCGTGTAGAAAAAATATACTGCATTCCAAACAAATGAAGGAAAAAGTAATAAACGGAATATGTACTCGTATCATTAAAATAAAACGCATTACCTGTCTTATATATATTTATACCCATTAAAGCTGTAAGTACTATTAATGCCGCAATCATAATGGGAAAAATTTTAGAAACACGTTTTTTTAAATATGTTGAAAAATCAATTCCGTTTTCTACGATTCGATGCTCATACCCCAACACAATTCCAAAACCAGACAGCATAAAAAATAGTTCTACGGCCAAGTGTCCATATTCATACAACTCAGGAACCAGACTGTAGAAGGGTAAGCCGCCATCAGGCAGAAAATGCCTGTAATGACGAAAAAATGCTATAATACACGCTGCAATACCTTTCAAACCCTCAATATATGATAATCTTTCAATTTCCTTGCTTTTCATACATCTATCCCTTTATTTTTTAACTTAATCATCTTAATTATAAATCGTTTCCGATTTCAAAAACACTTTAAAATTTATCCTTCCTTGGATAAGCTTTTGATATACCCAAGAAACTCCCAGCACTAATGCCACATATAGAGACCAAACTTTTTTAGAAGAATAGTTTATATTTAATCCCAAACAGACTTCTATATCTTTTATCAAGTACTGTATTGGAAAATGCCAAAAATAAATGCACATCGACAGCCGTCCTAAAAATTTCAAAATACCTAATGACAGTATCTTTTGAAACCATGAAAGAAACAGTACACTAATAATAAGCAATGGAAAAAAAGCAATAATAACCGTCATTTGAATACTTCCCCATGCTTTTTCAAAACCATATATTTTCCCTAACGCAAAACATATAACACATATACTAAATGCAAACCCTCCAATTAACTTTGTATTAAGAACATTCCTGTACTCGTAAATCTTTGCAATGATAGCCCCAATAAAAAAGCAAGCAATTCCTCTTCCGATTTCAGCATTTAACATGGGAATATTGACTCCTGATAGGATTATACCCCCCCCGCAGCGGAAATCAGAACATATCCATACGTTATTGCGTTCTTTTTTTGTCTGAGCATATATACCACTGCATAAAAGACTACATAACACAATAGTATTACACTAATAAACCATGCAGGAACGTTGAAGGAAGCTTGCAATCCAAAAATCTTCTGTAAACCAAACAAATGAAGGAAAAAATAATAAACACAATATGTATTATTATAAACAAAAGTACTACCTGTTTTATATATGTATATACCAATTAAAGGTGTAAGTACCATTAATGACACAATCATAATGGGAAAAATTTTAGAAATACGTTTTTTTAAATATGTTGAAAAATCAATCTTGTTTTCTACGATTCGATGCTCATAGCCCAACACAATTCCAAAACCTGACAACATAAAAAATAATTCTACTGTTAAATATCCATAATCAAATAATTCCGGAAACAAATTGTAAAACGGCAGTCCATTAGAAGGAGAAAAATGGCCGTAATGGTAAACAAGGGCTATAATACACGCTGCAATACCTTTCAAACCCTCAATATATGATAATCTTTCAATTTTCATGCTTTCCATGCACTCTCCTTTTTATCTATTCTTAACTAACAGCATTCTTTATATCGTCCTTTATTATTTCCACAATTCTTTTGCACCCCTGCCCATCGCAGACTTCCTGCATTTTTTCACTTATTCTGCACCTCAATTCATAATCACTGCGATATGATTCAATATAGAAATTGACACCTTTTAAACATTCATTCAAATTTTCTCTCACATCACCTACCCAAGGAATTAGTTTTTGTTCTGAGACCGTTTTCGCCATTTCAATCTGGTTATCTGCAAGCGTATACATAATTGACGGAAGTCCGCATGCACAAAGTTCATATGTAGTTGAACCTCCTGCTGTTATGGCTATATCGCACATCTTCATATACTTGTCCATATCTGGAATGTTAATCAAAAAATGTATATTGGAATATCCACCATACAAACGTTTTAGCATGTCAACATTTCGGTTAAAACGTCCCAATACAAAATAAAAATCCGTATCCAAAAACCATTTCTTCATTTTAAAACTTTCAATTAAATTTCCTGACACATTATAATTATCAGTTCCTCCCGTCGTTACCAAAATTTTATTAACATTGAGTCCGATATTCCTTGTTACATCACAAAATTCTTCCCTTAGCGGCACATATTGACATCCGAGTACAAATTTCGGTACCGTTTTTTCTTTGTATATATCCAAATAATCAATCTTATCAGCATAAATATTATAATTAATCAACATATCAACAGGGTATGCAAATTTATGCAAATCATCAATATATACCGTCCGTGTATGCTCTCTAATTATTGACAAATAGCCCGATGTTACGTAATAGGTATCAATCAGCAGGACATCGATATCCTGACTGTTAATAACTTCAATCAACCTATCCGTTTCCTGTTCCAGGTCATTCCATACAGAATTAAGGCAAATGACTTCAAAACCATTATTTTCAATCATCTGCCTCGAATGATTGTCGGATGTTATAAAGCATACTGTTTCTCCTGATAAACGCAATTTTTGGGCAATTGAAAGGCACCTCATAATATGTCCTGTCCCAATTATTTCATTTGCATCTGCACGAATATAAAATTTCAATTTTTTACTGCACATTTGATACACCCGATTTTATTTTTACATTTCCACCAAATCCCAAGATAGAGGAGTCCCGCATTTCGCATCCCTGGTAATTTTTTTACCCAGAATTTCATCATAATACATCGTGTGAAGACCGCAAGATGGTCTTACTGATCTTAAATTTTCCGCCGTAAATATATCTCCCGCTTTCATATCCCCGGCAACAAATAAAGATCTGGAATGCTCACGGCTCTTTATCTGTTTGTCCGTCAAATCATAAGTAACTTTTCCCAATGCAGCTTCCGCTATGCGAATATTATCCACCATTTCCTTAAATTCAGACGGCTCCATTGAAAATGCCGCATCCGCTCCGCCGTCGCTTCTATTTAACGTTAAATGCTTTTCTACTACTTTTGCGCCTACTGCAACCCCTGCAACAGCAACAGCATTTCCCATGGTATGATCCGATAAGCCGACTATACAGTCGAATACTGATTTCATATTAGGAATTGTTTTAAGATTAATCCCGTCAACCGGAGCCGGATATGCGGAAGAGCATTTCAAAAGTATTACATCTTCGTTTCCCTCTTCCCGACATGTTTTCAGCGCCAGTTCAATATCTGCCAACTGCGCTATACCGGTTGACATTATGATTGGTTTTCCTGTTTTCGCCACTTTCCTGATAAGCGGAATATCTGTTATTTCAAAAGATGCGATTTTATAAAGGGGCACATTCATATCTTCAAGAAAATCTACGCTTGAAAAATCAAATGGCGATGAAAAAAACAGCAGACCGATATCTTCTGCTATTTTTTTTAGTTTGGGCTGCCATTCCCACGGAGTATACGCTGATTCGTACAATTTATATAATGTTGTGCCGTCCCATATTGTTCCCTGTGTAATCTGAAAGCAAGGCGCATCACTATTTATGGTAATAGTATCCGGTGTATAGGTTTGTACCTTAATTGCATCAGCTCCCGAATTTTTTGCTTCCTGGATAATTTTAACTGCTCTGTCATAGTCCATTAAATGATTGGCAGACATTTCTGCTATTATAAAAGCAGGTGCCATGTCCGAAATCTCACATTTACCCGCAACAATACTTTTATTCATATTTTTTCCCCCTACGACTGAATTCTGAGCTTTTCAAGCAGCTCAATCATACCAATACCTTTTTGAAAAAGAAACGCAACCCTTCTGTTTTCTATCGCAGGTGCCGGCGATGGTTTTTCTGTCAAAATAATTTTACGTAACTTAAGTTTTCTTATTGCATCTTCAATATCATCTACTTCATAACAAATATGGTAAGGAGCAGCCACCCCCTTCCATTTATTACAAATATTGTATACAGGTGCATTTTCATTTAGAGGAGCAACCAGCTCAACCAACTCGCCGGTAGACTTATTCCTCATAAACGTAATCATGACATTTCTCTGCCTGTCCGTTACCATTTCACTTAACTGACTATATCCTATCCTTTTCATCATCTTAATAGAGGATGACATATTATTGACAGCATACCCTATGTGATGCATTGCAAATTCCGTATCAAAATCAATATGCTCATATTTTTTCCCATATCTTATTTGTTCCCAGTCCGCATTGGTAATGCTTATGTGGGTTATATCATAATCCACACCATTTTTGGATACCTCTCCCTTTACTTCCTTCGTAATACAGCTTCCACAAGCTAAATGCAACTTTATGACGCCTTCATTAAGGCTGAATACTTCATTCGTCAATTCATTTAATCCCAAAACATCAAAAACATAATCATACAAACTCATTTCCAGGGAAACAGCCAGCTTTAAAGAACGCAGTTTTTTTTCTCCTATATAATATCCCCATGAAGCAATACCTGAAGTTCTGTCAATACTGTTTAAAGAAATTACTCCTGCCGGTGTAGCATCAACTTCAGCCAGCCAATATTCCACCGTTTCATCGTTTGATATTTTGTCATACCATATAAGCTGTTTTTCCATCGTTAATTGGGGATCTGTATTCATATAATGCGTTATATCTTTATCCATCCTCCAACGCATAATGAGCTCCAAATCATCTTTTTGTATTTTTCGCACTGATATACTCATTTTACAATTCTTCCGCCTTCTTCAATATTTCTGCGACACTTGTAATTTCAATTGCTTCATCAAGTGGTATGGATATTCCCAGTTCTTCAAGCTCTCCCATAATCATTACGTGCATGAGAGAATCCCATTGTTCAATATCTTCCATCTGAGTCTGTTCTGTTATCAATGCACGGTCTACCTGCAGTGTATCTGCAATTAGATTCATAATCTTTTCTTTCATCCTGTAACCTCCGCAATATAATTTCTTTTAGGTCTGTTATCAATTTCAAGAAAATATTCCTTTACTCCGTTTTCGTATTCATGAACTAATTGATAGCCCATCTTGCCATAAAAATCTTCCACAGGCATGTTTTTGGAAGTCGGCTTATACTTTCCCTTTATCCTATGAAAACCTTCATTTCGCAAATCATCTTCAATTGCCTCCAATAATGCATATTCAATGTTTTTCCCCATAACCCGGCAGCTCATTACCAAATCACTTATTATGGGCACATCGCCGCCTACATCTGCAATAGCAGCAAATACAATACCATTATCGCCAAAACAATCTGTTACACGATACAAATATATCTTTTTATCAAAATCATGGAGCATCTTGTCCAACTCATCCAGTCCGTATCTTTGAGTTGTCAGATTAAACTGATTTGTTTTATTCAATAACTGATGCAATCGGTCGATATTCCCTTGTTCATCTACTCTGAAAGCCCGGATTTTTAAACCGCTTAAATACTCGTCAAAGCTTTTGGCAGAAGCTTTCAATTTATTTCTTTTTACATTGTCCGCATATTGAATTGCTTTATTTCTATCTTCATCAGTAACAACAGCTTTTTCAAAATATGTGTGATAAATAGCACACATTGCTGATGGCAAATTCTCCTTTTTGTCCGGAAAATCCGGCACTGCCACTTCCGGAATCATTTGCCGGACAATTTCTCTTTCTGTGGGATTGTCATCCCAAAATACAATAGAATCCAATCCTATATTCAATTCTTTTGCTATTGTTTTTATATTTTCACTTTTTAAATCCCAATTAATACGCATTGCCGAAAAATCATCTTCCCGCAAAACCATATGGGGATGATTTCTTATAATTTCCAGTGCATCTGCTTCATTGTTTTTTGACACAATACCCAAAATTACTCCTGACTGCCGGATTACTTTAAGTACTCTTTGCAAGTTCTTATATATCAGTCCGCTTTTGTCATCAGACAAAGTAATAGGCGTATTTTCATTCTCTCCCGCCAAGCCGCCCCATAATGTATTATCTAAATCAAGAAGCAACGCTTTATATGGTGTTCTGTACTCCAGTTCAATATATTGCCGTATCTGCAAATACAATTGCTTCGCTGCCGCAGATGTATGCAGAATTTTCCCCAAATACCACGTTTTTTCAGAAAAAAAGGCTGCCTCCCCTATTCTTTCTATTAATGCATGATAAGGAAAAATTCGTACATTCCGGTTGCTTACACATATCTCATTTAGCTCTTCATCCCATATTTGCTCAATCCGCTTTTTTAAAGTCTTATCATATGCAGTTCCCAGTTCCTCTCCCCATAAATAACTATCTCCTATATAATATATAACATCGCTATGAATATTAGAAGCAAAGGAAGAAAACCAGGCTTTAACCATATCCACCACTTCATTATTATCATATATCTGATGTTGAATAAGCTCCATAAGATCTATTATAATAAACGTCATATCCGGCTGAAACAAATTATATGATGAATCAGGATTTAATAATATTCCTAATTCGTTTCCGTATCCCTCATTTTCATAAACATGAAAATCATTTTTTAATAATTTTATCAGATAGTTCATATTTATATTTGACAATAACGCGACATTACAATCCATAATGCTTTTCTCCACATTAATTCACATTGCTATTTTTTATAATAATTTATTACCTTTTTTACTGCTGCAATGACACTTTCCACATCCTCATCTGTCATGGAATAGTATAGCGGCAAACTAATAATTCTCTCATAAAGCTTTTCTGCATTCGGGCATATCCCCTTTTTATATCCCAGACTTTTATAGTAAGGAAAATAGTATACCGGAATATAGTGTACATTGCAACACACATTTTCTGCTGAAAGCGCATCAAAGATTTCCCTCCGTGATCCGTTCAGCATTTCAAGATTAAATTGTGCTATATATAAATGCCTTGCTGTATCTGATTCAGGTATTTCTTTCTGAATTACCAACTCCGGAATATCAGAAAACGCTGCATTATATCTGTCAACAATTTCCTTTCTCCGTCTTTTGAACATATCCAATTTATCAAGCTGGCTGCTTATAAGTGCAGCCTGCATATCCGTCATCCGGTAATTATAGCCTAAATCTATCTGCTGGTAATACCAACTGCCTTCACTTTTTTCATCCATCAATTCCTGATTTCTCGTAATCCCGTGAGAACGGAAAAGCAACAATCTCTGATAATAGTCTTTGTTATCAGTAAGTATGGCTCCGCCCTCGCCGCCCGTTATAGTTTTAACCGGATGAAAACTAAATGTAGTCATATCTGCAATTTTACCTACCGGAACGCCTTTATATCTTGTACCTATTGAATGTGCCGCATCCTCTATCAACACAATACTATTTTTATTACAAATCGCACGGATATCATCAAGTGCAGCCGCCTGTCCTGTATAATCAACAGCTACCACCACCTTGGTCCTATCGGTAACTTTTTCCCTTATTTCCTCAGGAGAAATATTATAAGTATCATAATCTATATCCGCAAAGACAGGTTTCGCGCCACAGTACAAAGCGCAATTAGCTGAAGCTGCAAATGTAATAGGTGTTGTAATCACTTCATCATTATCAGATACTCCTGCTGCATAGCAGGCGGCGTGTAAAGCTGCCGTTCCATTGCTAACTACTACTGCATATTTTGCACCTGTAAATTTGCAGAGCTTTCGTTCCAATTTTTCAATTTCAGGCCCACAAGTCAGAAAATCACTTCTCATAACATTTAAAACCGCATTCATATCGGCCTCATCAATATATTGATGGCCATAAAAAATTTTATCTTTTCTGACAGGAGTACCACCATGTATAGCCAACGTTTCCATCACAGATTCTCCTTATTCACACTCATCATTTTCTTCCCATATTTTCCATGGGGCGCTGTTTGTATTCCACATTTTCTCCAATTGGTTCTTATCTCGCATCGTATCCATACACTGCCAGAAGCCATTATGTCTATAAGCCGCTATTTGTCCTTCCCTTGCCAGTCTTTCCAACGGTTCTCTTTCAAATATAGTATTATCGCCTTCTATATAATCAAAAACTTCAGGCTCAGCTACCATATATCCTCCATTAATCCACCCCATATCTTTTTCGCTCTTTTCTCTAAAGCTTTGAACCTGATTGTCTTCTATATCCAATACGCCAAATCTCCCTTTTGGCTGTACGGTTGTCATTGTCAAAAACTTTCCTTCTCTTTTATGGAATTCAATAGTCTTTAATATATTAACGTCCGAAACTCCATCCCCATAAGTAAGTAAAAAAGTATTCTTCCCAATATACTTTTTAATTCTCTTAATTCTTCCTCCTGTCATCGTATTTAACCCGGTATCTACAAGCGTCACTTTCCACTTTTCGGAGTAAGTATTATGTACCTTCATCTCATTATTCTCGAGGTCAAAGGTAACATCTGAAGTATGGAGAAAATATTCTGAAAAAAACTGCTTTATCAAATGCTGCTTATAACCGCAACAAATAATAAATTCATTAAATCCATATTGAGAATATTCTTTCATAATATGCCACAAAATAGGCATATCTCCCACTTCAATCATAGGCTTTGGCTTCAGGTAACTTTCTTCACTGATTCTCGTCCCAAATCCGCCTGCTAAAATCACTACTTTCATCATAAAAACTCCTACTGCGGCATTATCAAATATTTACTGATTTCTTCTTCACTAAAAAAGGGACTCATATCATGAAGCGCCGGTGTTGAAAACACTCCATTCTCATCCATTTTGGATTCTATACGCGGCCCTTTTATTTCATCAATCCTTTCGTATATCTCAAGTATACATGCCGACTCATTTTGTTTCAGCCACTCCAGACTTTCATTTAACTCCGAAATACAATGGCATCTATGGAAATTCATCCGAAAAGCTTCTGCGACCTTGGAAAAATCAGGGAAACTTACTCCACTTTCTTCATCACATCCCGTATATATTCCATGAAAGAAATTTGAACAGGTATTTCTGATTGCACCATAGCCTTCATTACTAAATATAATAACCTTAATCGGAAATCCATAATAATGAATTGTCTGCAATTCCTGCAGATTCATCATGATAGAGCCGTCTCCGGTAACACAATAAACCGTTTTGGCGCCAGCAGTTGCCGCCCCGATCGCTTCCGGCAAATCATCTCCCATAGACCCACAATTATAATTAACTAAAACCCTTTGCTCTTTATGTGTGATTCCCTCCTGCAGCATTCCAAGCCCACATCCACTGTTTCCCAAGGCAATCACTGCATCTTCTTCCGCTACTTTCAGGAACTCACGCCAGAAAATATAAAGGGGAACTCTTTCATCCGCTTCAAACTTTCCATGTCTTTCAAGCATCTCATATTTAGGAAGACAGCTTAATACATAATTGCAATGTTCAATCCATTGGGCAGGAGCATCTGCTTTTACACCTTTTTGTTTGCATGCCTTAAAAAACCTCTTCAAATCCGCACAAATCGCCAAATCAACATGTAATCCTGGCTTTTTGGCCTCGTCTTCTTCAGCATCCACCATGATGATTTTAGCATATTTCGCAAATTCTTCCTGATTGAATCCAGTCTGTTTAAATGCCAGACTATTTCCTAATACCAGAATCAAATCTGCGCTTTGCAATATAAAATTACCACATCTTGGACCTACATTTCCAGACATTCCATAATAATTCTTCTCTCCGTTATAATTAATATCAGCCAGCAATGCTCCACCCACGATTGGTATATTAATATCTTTTAGAAACTCTCTGTATTCTTCCTCCACATTTCCCGAACGAATACCGGATCCTGTAAGCAGACAGGGTCTTTTTGCCTGTAACAGCATTTCCTGCAAAGAATTTATCTGTTTCTCAGATATGCCTTCTTCCAATTCAAAAGACCATTTGCGCAATTCATCTTCTTCAATCATCATTCCCTGCACATCCAAAGGAATATCAATCCACACAGGTCCTCTTCTTCCCGAACCGGCTATATAGATAGCTTTCTGAATTTCAGCTCTAATTTCTCCAGGTTCTTTAACCAATCTGGCATATTTGGTTATACTTTTTACCTGTGCAATTATGTCATTTTCCTGTACACCTCTGGTCCGTAGTTTCAGGCCAGTTTCTGCAACAGTTGTAGCATATCGGGGATGACCCGAGATAATAATCATGGGAATACTGTCTACCCAAGCCCCTTGGACGCCGTTGATAGTATTGGTTCCACCCGGTCCGCTGGTTACGCAAACGGCTGCTATCTTCCCCGAAAGACGGGCATAACCTTCCGCAGCCATTGCACATGCCTGTTCATGATGATTATAAATTGTCCGAATCTGCTTTTTTGCCAAAACAAAAGCATTGTTCAGATGCATTGCTCCCCCGCCTACTACAGAGAAACAATCCGTTATACCATTTTCAATTAAAGTTTCAACAACTATATCCGCTACCCGTTTTTTCATTTTTACTCCTAGTGATGCTCTTTCAACCACGCCAATTCCCTTTTTATCTCATCTACAGTAAGCCATTGTGTATTGCTTCCCGAATTGTACTCAAAACCTTCTGCTACTTTCTTTCCATCGCCAACCTTTGCCTCATCAAATTTCCACCAATCAAAATGAGGATAAATAATATAATGTTTTTCATACTCATAAGTCAGATAACTGTCATCCTTGGTAACCATAACCTCATGAAGCTTTTCGCCTTCGCGTATTCCGATCTCTTTTATTCCTCCATCCGGCAGCATTGCTTTTGCCAGATCCGTTATATAGAAAGATGGAATTTTAGAAATATAAGTTTCCCCTCCATTGGATTCTTCCAATGCTTTAAATACCAGTTCAACGCCCTGTTCCAAAGTAATCCAGAATCTGGTCATACGTGTATCCGTAATGGGAAGTTCCGTAGCCCCATGCTGTATTAAGTCTTCAAAGACAGGAATGACCGACCCCCGGCTTCCTGCCACATTTCCATAACGAACAACGGAAAATTTTGTTCCGCTAATCTTACTGTAAGCATTTGCAGAAATAAAAAGCTTATCCGACACCAGTTTTGTGCCGCCATAAAGATTAATAGGATTTACTGCTTTATCAGTAGATAACGCTACTACTTTCTTGACTTTTCTGTCAATTGCTGCATCAATCACATTCTGAGCCCCATGAATATTAGTCTTAATGGCCTCAAAAGGATTGTATTCACAAGTCGGGACCTGCTTCATTGCTGCCGCATGAATAACATAATCCACGTGGTCAAAGGCTCGCATTAAACGCTCCTTATCCCTTACATCTCCAATAAAAAAGCGCACCTTGGACATATCATACTTATCTTGGTATTTGGTCTTCATAAGATGCTGTTTGAATTCATCTCTTGAATAGATAATAACACGATGAGGGTCGTACCGCTCCATAATAAGCTCCAAAAATTTGTGTCCAAAGCTCCCTGTTCCGCCTGTAATTAAGACTGTTTTCCCGTTTAACATATTTTTTCTCCCTTCATTTCTCTATCTTTCCCTTGTTAACAGCATACAATACTGTTTCTCCCGGATTATATGAATAATGCCTCATATAAAATGTATAATCGGGATTATATTGAAGCAACAGTAACGGTATTTCATATATATCATTCGGGCAATGATAAATAGAAATTGCCAGCTTAGGATGATATTTCTGTATCAAATGTTTACTGCCTTTAAGTGTTTCTAATTCTGCGCCCTCAATATCCATCTTAATAAAAGATACTTTTTTATCCCCCAATACATTATCAAGACTATCCGCATCAACAACTACTTTCCCTTCCTGGCAAATGCAACTGCTCCCACCTCTCCCATCAGAAAAATGTAATTTTGTCTTTTTCCCCCAAGTCGCCAGATTGTAAATTGAAACTTTATCTTGAGGAAGCGTCTTTTTGCATTCTGCGATTTTATCAATCTCAGGCTCAAAGGCATAAATATGTTTATACTGATTATTAGCCCAACGAATAAAATTTTTGCTGGTCTGTCCATTCAAACATCCACAATCCACAAAAATTTCATCTTTATCATGAATAAGATATGGTAGATCAAAATATTGTCTGGATTCCAGATCATAATATTCTCCGCTCAAATCATAAATTCTGTTCTCTTCAACACCTGCTTCTTTGAGCTGATGTACAATATCATCATGATAAATACTGGAAGCCACATAAATATCGTCATCTGGGTATAAACTAAGGCATTCTTTTAATGAAAGAACCGGAACTCCTTTATACTCTGTTCCACATTGATAATTATCCACCATGCATTCGAATTTACCTGGAAAAAATCTCACTAAATCCTTTCCAAAGCTACCAGCCCCAAAAACAACTCTTTTAACATTCTTTTCCCAAAATTTGGGAGGAAGATTTGGAATTGTTCCTATTATTTTATATAACCATAAAGAATCTCCTCCTGCTAATCCTCCCCCTGTTTCCGTATACATAACACGATATCCGAAAACTTCCTTCGACAATTCATCTCCCAAATGATTATAAATCTTTTGAAATGATATCCTGTTTTCCATTATCCTTTCCCCCTGATAATTAATATAATAATGATAATAGATCAATATCCGTTTCTATGGCTTCATAAAAATCGTATAACTCTTTGATAGCAATTTCATAATCAGTTAGCGGTACTTGTCCGATTTCCTCTATCAACCTGGAATTGTCCGCTGTATATTCATTCGCCAATCCTTCACTGCATACAATGATCGGCAGTTCTTTTCCGCTGATCCGCTTTACTGTTTCTGCCAGAGAAATTAAATCTATTCGCTTTCCGGACGCAATATTATACGAATGATATTGTGGCTCTTCAAGATCGATAAACCGTTCTACCATTTTGCAAAAATCACTAATAAACAAATAGTCAAAATAAACATTTCTCCGAATTGTTATAGGAAGATTTTTTAGTGCCTTACATATTGCGCCGGAAATAAAAGTTGTTTTCCAGTTTTCATACTTCCCATACAAACCAAAAATTCGCAAATTATATATATTCTCGCTTTTCTCAATTTGCTGATTGATGATATACTTTGCAAAACCATAAATATTCTTTGGTATTTCCCGTTCCCAATCATCTTCCGTTACGGAACAGATGGGATAACGTTTATCATATTCCGCACCTGATCCAAAATAAATCATCTTTCCATATAAATTATGGTATTTTGCAAGATTGTAAAACATCCTCAGGTCATATTCTAATTCTTTATCCTGCTCCTTTCCCATTCCGACTCTGGGATTATAGATAGCTGCATGAATTATAATATCATATTCCCTTTCATTTAGCCACTTATAAACTTCTTTTTCATCTAAAATGTTCAAATTTCTGCTTGTAGTCCCATCAACAGAGAATTTCTCTTGCTGTTGAAAATACTCATAAAGATTTCTTCCAACAAAACCATTGCAGCCAACAATAAGCAGTTTCATATTAGTCCTCTTCTTCCTCGTCATTTTCATCCAATTCTATTGTAGCATTTTCCACTGTCTCGTACATTTCAAAATAAATATCTGCGGACACTGTTCCACTCCCCAGATTTATCACTTTAAACTCCACCCCGTTTTCATATACTCCCAAAGTAAACGGAATTCTGTTCTCCCCTTTTTTCAAAGGCATCGACAAAATTTCTGTATTAGCCTCATTCGCCGTAATAAAAAGACTTATTTCGTCAGATTCTTCCATTTCTGTATCAATGCAAATTGTATAGTTTCCTGCATTCATATCCCAATAAGGGCCAAAAACAACTCCGTCTTTTTCAATAATCAATTTCCCGTTTTTAAAATCAGAATTCTCATTAAGCAGCATCTGTTCATTAATCAAAACCTTATCGCCCTCTTTATAAGAATATATCTGTTCTAAAACGACCTCCTTTACCGCTATATCGCCTCCTGTTGTATTCAGCAAATACAATTCCACCTGCTCCAGTCTTTCAAATAAATCAAATTCATATTCGTTGCTGCCATCCTCAAGCGTTGAAACTACCAACGTCTTTTCTGCATTCATATCCCTGACAATTATCTGATTGTCTCCTTTCGCTCTACACTCTATTGCAAGCTTATAATGGCCGGGCATCAAACTGACATATGGGCCGAACATTGTTTCATTTTCAGGAACAACAACATTTTTTTCTTCAACATAGCACCCTTCACTATAAGAAAGTGTGCCTAAAATATTTTGATTTTCGGATGATTTCAGACTTTCAAATTCTGTTGCAATATTATAATCATAAACTAATATGATATAAGAAGAATATTCCAGTTTTTCTTTATAATTACTATACTTTAATTGAAAACCGACAGAATCAGACCATTCTTTATATTGTTTTCTTGATATCATTAGGAAAGTATCGCCTTTTTCTTGTATCGGTAAATATAATTCTTTTTGCACGTACCAATAATATGGCTCCAGTTCCTCTTCCGTAACCGGATAAATCATAGTTTCAAAATCACTCATTACCGTATAAATCCCTGCATTCCAGTAAGTTGCATATCCGTATTTTAAATTATGATTTTTCAAAAAATTGCACAAATCTTCTCTGGCGTCTACAATTTCAGACGAATTGCTGTTAACAGGTACATGCGCCCAGTTTAAAGCAATATAACAGCCTACCGCAACCGCAAACAAAACCGACATCATATTTAATTTTGAGAATATTACATGTACTACATAATATAGACTCAATCCTATTCCCAACAAAATTGTATAAAGCACGTGTCTGAAACCCAAAGCATTAACTGAAAATATTATTGTAAGAACTTCTACCAGCCATGTTATCCAATAAAATACAATAATACGCTTTATTCCATTATCTAATGTTTCATATTTCTTTGTCAGCAAAAACGGTAAGACAATCAAAAGCAATACAGTACAAACAATAATTCCTAATGAAATAATGCCAAACAAGGATATCTGTTTGACAGAATTGGCATATCCCATCCCATTTAAAATTTCCGAAACAAGAAAATTAAAATGCTCTCCCATACTCTCTTTTTTCAGATTCAGCAAGGATGCACCCGTATACCCTGTTGAAAAAATCACATTTTTATATGCTATTTTTTGATAAAAAATTCCCAATATTAATACTATTACCGTACTTGCCAGCAAAATTGCAACGGGCATAATTTTCTTAATTCCGTCTTTAAAATTATCCTTATAATTTTCGCTAAACCAAACCCATATTAAAGAAACGAAATAGGGTACCACAAACATGGCCAGCCATCGCACATCTCCTGTATAAAACAGAAATTGTACAATTGTAAATACTATCAACCTCTTTACATTAATATTGAATTTGTCATCAATACAGTAATATCCGCACCAGATCAATAAGAACCATTCGCCAATTTTCGTCCCATATCCGTCCATAAAAATATATTGCAAATACTGACTAGAAAATGGGCATAACCAAATCGTTAACAATAAAAATGTATATTTGGGAGGTAAATGCAAAACCCTTCTGCTAAATACATACCCCGAAACAATAAAAAAAACATACATAATACATTTATAAATCTGAAGTGTCAGTATATTACTATCCGCAAAAAATCCGGCAATAGCCAGAATTACCGCAAATAGCGGAAAGTCTTTTGTATTGGCATAACACCAATTTTGAGGAATCAGGGCTTTTTCATTTATCATCTCTCTAAGCTTTAACAGGCCGCTGGTTGTATCAGAATTAACATTTGCCAGCATATAGTCAGAAAAAATGTAAACTATTCCCCATAAAAAACTGGCTAAAAACAGCAGGAATAAAAGCCATTCCGTTACTTTTACCATTTTTATTTTATTGCTGATTCTTTTAATCATCATTTATTCCTCACTAACCCCGATTTATATTATTAAATTTTCAAAAAAGAGCTGTAATTGTTCGTCGCCAGACAACAATTGGCCTTTTAATTGTCTGATTCCCGAAATCAACGATTCGGCTTTCTCTGATATTTTAACAAATTCATCCCTTTGAGAAATAAACTCCGTTTTAAAGTTTTTTCCTAATATAATTTGCAATTCTTTTACAAGTTTTTCATTATCAGAATAGCCAAACAACCTTGTCTTATTATTTAATAGCGCATACTTATCAACAAAAGAGAGATCAAGCAAGCCTCCTTTTCCTATTAGTTCTTCATAGTTTTCCCATAAGTCCTTAGAAAATCCTGTCCCGGTAACCATAAGAGTATCTGTTAAGATTTTTTCGCCCGCATATAAGCCTTCAAACTCTTTCACATATTGAGAACCAACAATTACATATGAAAAATTACTATCTTTCTGGAATTTATTCACTGTAACCAATGTCTCCAACCTGCCATTTTCTTTTAGCGCCTTTATCCCTGCAAACAAATTCTTTTGTATTGCCTGATCCATTGTTCCCGCAGTATCATAAAGCATTACTGAAAATCCTTCTACAGCAAAAAATGCCGCTAATGCACATGTTTCCAAATTAGGCTGAAATATCAAAATTTTTTTATTTGCTCTGCTTTCCCTTCCGCTTAATAGTTTTTGATATTCTCTTGACTGCTTATATTCTGGTTCTTTTGCCCATGGATAATCCATGATAAGAACAGCCTCTTCACTTTGCAGCCAAGGATTCTTTTGTACGGAATCCAACAAGTAAATTCTTTCTATGAATTCACTAAATGTATATTTTTCTCTGAATTTTTTCTCAGAGGACATTGAAACCCCCTTAGAAATTACCTCCTGCGGAACCTCAAATGCAATTAAGTCCTTGCATTTTGAAACCCATTCAAGTACTTCCTCTGAGGGATTCTCTCCCAGGAACATTTTCCCTCCGCGAAAAGTATTGAGATAACGCTTCTCATATAAGTCAGGATAATAATAACTGCAAAAAGTTCCATAAGTTTCAAATTCCGAAAAAACGTTTCCCTGTTTGCTAAAATCTGAAGCATATAAAATTTTCTCAAAAAATTTATTTCCGAAGACAGCATCATTCTGTTCTATTTTATACAGAAATTCCTTTACAATCTTCACATTAAAAAGCATATGCTCTGCTATAAAAGATTCATCCACGATTTTTTCCAAATGCAACAGATTCTTTATCGTATCAAAATACGGTTCAACATATTCCGGTTTCATATCAAAATATGGTTTGCCCGTCTCCTCGTTTAACATAGAAATCGGATTTAATGGAATAGTATCTGCATCCCATGTCAAATAATAATCATCCTCACATATGAAAGCATATGCCAGTTTTAAAAACTGTTGTAAAAACCAGCCTGTTAATGAAACCGGCAAATTATTGCTTTCAAAAAAATCTCTTACACCTTTAAAAGAAAGCCCCGGATATAGTCTATTCTCATCTATAAAAACAACATTGTCCTCCGTCTTCAGATAATTTCTTAACTGCTTTGATGAAATAACCACAATTCTTTTAGGTTTTAAGTTTTTTCTAATATATTTAAAATTTTGTTTCGCTGTTTTCCAATCAGATGATTTTATTGCAACAACCACATCGTAAGGAAAACAATCTTCTTCAATAGTAACTGGATTCTGTATTTTAGTGGAAACATCTTTAATCTCAGATAGATTTTCGATCCATGTTTTATACAAATCAAATATTTTTTCCTCTGATATTGTTTCTAAATATGCATTTTGATGTTCTAATAAGTGTTCTCTGATCGTCTTATTATTTTCAAGTTCATTTATAATTTTAGAAACCAAAACCGGCGATTTATCCTCTAATAAAATCCCGCTTCCTCCCATAGTATCCCCTATAGCTCCTGCATTGTAACCAATAACGGGAATACCAAAAACCATAGCCTCAATCAACGGAATGCAGTACCCTTCGTGCTCGCTTGTACATAAGAAAATACTTGCCGTTTTATAAAGAGCAAGTAATTGTGAAAATGAAATCTGCCTGGTAAAAATAACATCATCCAATTCCAACTCCTCTACAAATTTTTCTAAATGACGACAATAATTTTCCATAACCCCACCGGCAAGAATTAACCTGGATTTTGGATTGATATTCCTTTTATAATAATTAAAAATTCTAATCAAGTCTTCGTGTTTTTTGTGAGGCGAAACCCTTCCCACAAACAAAATATTGGTCCATCCATCCCCGTATTTGTTTACATAGTTTAAATCCGGTAAATGCTCTAAGTCCTTTCTGGACACAAGCGGCGGTATTACTACTATTTTATCCGCTTCATATCCCACTTTTATTAAATCCTGTCTGTTAAATTCTGAATCTGCCAGGTATAATTGAAAATAAGATTTCATCATAACCAGCTGCCTTAAGCCTTCAGCACAAGCCTCCGAAAGCCCCGGGTCATACTCTTCAAGAAATTTCGGTGGTGTTATATTATGATAAACTAATACTTTTTTACATTCGTAATCACAGATATCATTATTTAAAGGTGTGCCAATGCATAAATGATACATTATGGTATCATCTTTTGATAATGTATCTAAATATGATAAATCTGCAACATCTGCATCTTTTTTATCAATCAGACGCGCTACTATTTTGCTGTCCACGCCCAGCCTCTTTGAAAATTTGTGATATGTAACCGCACAATTGGCTACAGCATTCCCACTTGCATAATAATCTAAAACCTGTACTATTTTCACACTGATTCTCCTTTTAGCATTCTGATTTTTCCAGTCTTTTTTCTAAATCCGCTATCCTGTTCTCCTGATATGCAATAACCTGATTTAATCTGTTTATTTCATCTGCCGTATTCTGGTTAAATATTGATTGTTCATCGACTATAGGGACAAGTAAAAAACGTAAGGATTTTCTAATAACCCTTTTAAACAAAATAACTATTTTACTTATTCCTTTAAAATGTGATGTTAACGGAAAAAAATAGTGAATATGAGGATCTACTCCCCAACTTACCAAATTAATTTCATTGGGACCTTTAAATACAACCTTTTCTTCATACAAAATACCCTCTTCTTCTATCTCTTTTTTCATCTTTTCTATCAGTACATTAATTTCCTCATGATTTCCCAACATGATACCCTCCTCCATTATTCAAAATAAATACTAGTAATAGTAATTGGTCCGCCTTCATTCTCAACCACGAACTCTATCGAGTCAGTCAAACTTTCCAGATAAAACTCTACCCGATTGTCTCCTGATTGCAATTGCCCCTGATAAAATACATTTACTCCACAATCTGAATTAATACATAAATTAGTATTTTCTGTTTCGCCCTCAATTTCAATATGAAGCACATAGCTTCTTTCTGGCAGCGTAAAATAAGGGCCATACATTATCCCTTTATTTTCCAGAGCTAAGCCGTCCGATAACCTTTTCCCATTACATTTAATTTTCATATCATTTATAAAATTAATGTTTTTACGATCGACAGCGTAAACATAACATATAAAATCCTTTGCTTTCATATCATCACAATAATCTACAATTTTTAACCCGCTGTTTTTTGTTAAATATTTTACCGAGTCTCCCGTAAAAAAATGCGTATGGAATCTGGTAAATTCATATTTGTAAATATAACATGAAGTGCAATGTGACATTTTGGATTCCGGTCCAAATAAAAGACTGCTCATAAATTTCAAGTCTTCAACTGGATTAATTAAATGCTCCAACAAATCATTTGAATAAATTCCGTCAAATCTCATCTTCATAAGTTCATCCTTACTCGTAATCATATAAGGATTATCCATATCCGCCGAATACGGCTCATATCCGTAAACCTGATATCCCTCTTCTCTCAAATTTTGAAGCGATTTGGACCAATGGCCGCATCCGTAATTTAGATATATACCTTCTTTAACGGGATTTAACATATGAAAAGCCCGCATTTCTTTATAAGAAGAATCTCCTTCTGAAAATCCCAGATAATGCACCCAATAATCTTCATCGATTCCTTTTTGCCCTTGTGATAAAAATTTTGTCGGGCCAAAAATCACACCACATTGCGGACAAATATAACGTATCAAATGCCCCCCGTTAAATCTGCAATCAGTTTCCTTAGTCTCGTATTTTCCCCTCATTTGTGAAAAGCCGCATATCTTACAAGTTAAGATATCTTCTTCAGACTCGGTATCTCCTATGTGATTATCAATTTCTCTCCATTTTACCAGCATTACCTGTCTTGCTACAGCTCCCATATCCGTCATAATCTTGTCGAAATATTTTTCATTTGATTTCTGATTTTCCGATATATTTTGAAATTTTATAACACTTTCTTCTATATCTCTCTCCAATTTCTGAATTCGTTCTAAAAATTCCCCGTTCTCCAATTTCTGAATTCTCTCTGGGAATTTCTCGTTCTCCAGTCTCTGGATCCTCTCTGGGAATTTCTCGTTCTCCAGTCTCTGGATTCGCTCTAAAAATTCCCCGTTCTCTTTTAGAACTTTCTCATTTATAGAGTTTTGAAAATGCATATAAGGTCTCAACAGAAAATGAAATATCTTCAATACTAATTTTCTAATTCCCCTATAATTCTTTTCAACATCCGTTAAATTATTTTGCAAATGATTATTCATTACTGTTTCCTTTCTTTACAGTTTCCATTCATGTTCAAATCTGACAATCCCTACCTCATCTGTAATAGAGTAAATTTCTATTTCCTTTGCTTTTTTCCAAAAATCAACTGCGATACCCATATCTGATTCTATAGCAAAATCCAAAGTATAAATTCCACCCAAAAGATTTACATTTTTTAATAATATTTCAATCTGCCCGCTTTGAGTCAAATCAAAACTTTGCAGCTTGTCCAATCGGGTATTAGTCCCATAACAGTCAACTCCGTCATTACGAAATATTCCTACTCCAAAAACCACATCCTTTACGGGCTTTTTTACCTCATATTCATATTTTATCAAAATGTCTTCCCCTGAACGGAAAGAACGTTTCTCTTTTCTATTCACATCCATTATGGTAATAGACTTAATCTTTGCTTTACCGTTTCCCCAACGTGACTTTTCTACTACAACCTCATCTTCGTTTTTATTACTCTCTTCCTCATCCTGCCCTCTTTCTTCAGATTTATCCTCTATATCTTTTACCTCAAGATTTTTGACCTCTATTTCCTCTTTCCTTTTTAATTCCTGCCTTACTGCCTCTTTCTCTGCTATTTTCTCCCTTATCTTACCCATATAATCCAAATATGAAGGATGTACCATCCTAGGTTCCCCTTCTTCTTTTATGATTCCGTCATGAATCCATATACTTCTCTCACAAATTTGCTCAATTTGTCCTAAAGAATGAGACACTATAACAATAGTAGCTCCATTTGCTTTTATTTCCCTAAGTTTACTAAAACACTTCGCCTGGAAATTAGTATCCCCGACAGCTAATATTTCATCAATCAATAATATCTCAGCATCTACATTAATTGCTACAGAAAATGCCAGTCGCATATACATCCCTGATGAATAAGTTCTTACCGGATTATCAATATAATCTTCCAATTCCGAAAAGGCAATAATGTCATCTATTCTATTATCAATTTCTTTTTTAGATAAACCAAATATAGAAGCATTTATATAAATGTTTTCCCTTCCGCTCATATCAGGATGGAATCCGGCACCTAATTCAATCAAACTGGATACCCTCCCCTTCATCTCTATAGTACCGCTGTCAGGATACATAATTTTAGTTAACAGTTTCAAGGTTGTACTCTTTCCGCATCCGTTATGTCCAATCAGTCCAACCGCTTCTCCTTTTTTAATCTCAAAACTGATACCTTTTAATACCTGCCGGTTCTCATATCGCCTTCTATTTCTATGAATGATAAAGTCTTTAACATTATTGCTTCGATCCATATATACTTTAAAAGATTTCGTAATATTTCTTACTTCTATAGCATTTCCTTCCTTCATTAATAAAACCTCCCAACCGTTCGATAATCAGTATACAATTACTCTTTCTTTCCGTCAAACGGCATATTATCATTTATTTCTCAGAATCAATTTTATCTTGCCTTTTACTCCTACATCAAATACACCAATGCATCTGACATTTTACTAATTTCTTCTTTATCAGCATTTATCTCTGCCAGTTCCCGGGCTATCCTTTTAACATCATTTTCACTAATGTGCTCTGTTGATTCATCATTGAGGAAATCCGCAATTTTTTCCCCTACATCTTGTATATCCAGATTTTCTTTTGTATATTCATAAAAATTCCAGCAGATTTCTTTACCTTCTTCGTGGTTTGCCCGAACCGATCTTATCCCATTGCATATCCGATATACATTTCTTTCTATATTTTTTTCTAAAAGTTTTCTTTTCATCTCATTACTGGATACAATGATTTTTTTTGCATAATTTATTATAAAACCGTTTAATGGCATATCAAAAATCCTGTAACTGCCCTGTCCGCTTTTCAATTCATCAATATATTCTGTCACTGTCTGCTCTTCATAATCTTCCAACAACATTTTTTGAAATTTGTCATAATCATTATCTGCCGCCACAAAACATATATGGGCTGCAACACCATGCAGATTGTAATCATGTAAAACCACTGTCCCCGAATATTTCTGCACATAAGGAAACATATATATATGAAATTTAGAATTACCTATCTGGTAGATAGTATCAGCATATTTTTTGTACTGTTTTTTATATTTCTTATGATTTAGAATGCAAATATGCTCTCCTAAATCCACATCCGCTTTATAATTATCATCTATATAAACATCTATATCAAAATACATTGACAATTCCGCTATTATATCGATACTGTAATCCGAAATACCAGTCTGTAAAGGCGGCAGCGGCGTAAAAAATGCTATGATCTTCCTTTCCTCCCGTTTATCCGCTTTCTCCTTCCTGCTCTCATTAAGCAGCTCAATAGAAGAAATGCTGGCACATGCTACATTTTCCCACTGAAATTTCTTTAACCGCTCTTTGCCCTTTTCCACCAATGCTTTTAAATCACATTCGGTCAAAGCATATTCCAGTCCTCGGGCAATATCGCCAATATCATAAGGATCTACTATAACCGCACCATCCCCTGCTATCTGCACCAGACTGGAATTATTGGAGGTCAGAACCGGCGTTCCACATGCCCACGCTTCTACGATCGGCAGACCAAATCCCTCATATATAGAAGGAAAGGCCATCAAGGATGCCAAGTTATAGAATTGCAATAATTCTTCATTACTCACAAAATTCGTCAGAACAATACGCCCTTCACATCCCAATCTCCGGCTTAAATCCTGATACCGTTCAACAGCAGCTGCAGAAAGTTTACAAACAACGACAAGCTGATATTTTTCCCTGATTTCCATACTGATTCTGCTATAAGCTTCAATCAACCCGGCAATATTTTTGCGTTCGTCATCGCCTCCAGTACACATAATGAATTCTTCGATTATACCAAATTTGCGATAAAGCGCTTCTTTCTCTTCCTCCGCTATCTCGATAATATGATATCTTTTATCAACAGCTCCCCAGATCACATCGATCTTCTTTGTCGGAAAATCCAGATATTGAACCATATCGTCCTTTACGCTTTGAGATATAACCTGGATCCTGTCAACCCGTTTAAGAAATTCAATACATTTCATATACCAGTCCATATTACCTTCTTCGGGAAAGTAACGCTCCTTAAAGATAAAGGGTATGATATCATAAACAATGGCAACTAATTTTACCCCCTTAAACCATTCCGGCTGATACTTCACATTCATACAATCAAAAAGACTTGTAATACAAAAAACATCAATCTTCTTTTCTTTCAAAAATTTCTGAACGATCTTTCTGGTCACATCCGCACAATTATCGTCAAGTAAAAAATAATTTATTCCTGAATATAATTTAAACTCCTCTAGATTTTTAACTTCCTTATCGTTTTCTTTCAAAGAAAAACCGTGATCAAATAAATTAAAGAAAAAATATTCATTATTTTTATCACATTCAATCATAGCAGAAAACTGTCCTTTAGAGTAATTCCCTATACCCCGGTTTCTGCTCATAGGACCCAAAATTCCCGTTGCATCAAATGCAATCCTCATCCTCTATATTCCTCCAGATTATCGTCTCTCTTATCTTCTTTCATCATCTTTTTTCTCTATCATTTGCTTTACAAGAGCATTCATTTCCTTCATAGTCAGATATGCCAGATGATTATATCTGGTCTGATCGTCACATACAGGCTGCAGATACCACGCTACAATTTTCCTGGCCAATCTTTTAAACAGTATTAATATTTTCCCGAGCAGTCCTTTTTTGCTTGTTGAAACTCTTGGTTCTACAGTTACCTTCTGATATTGCAGCAGTTCATCCAGATAATACCCGATCTGCAGCAGCATTTCGTCCTCTGTCAGATCTCCGTTCCGTTCAACCGCCCCCGAGTGTTTCAGATGTTCTATATTACTATTTAATTTATCTCTTAAAACCTCTAAATCAACAGAATTATTTTTCATCCTTCCATCTTCCATTCACATTTCACTGAAAATATCCCTGTGTTTCTGAAAATCAATGTAGGTTCTGAATATCCGCCCCTATTTATAAGCAATTATTATTCCTATTATACTCTTATTTATTATTTCAGTCCACAATAAGTTCCCAGCCCTTGCCTTTTATAAGGGCTACAGATTCCTTGTTGACAAATGGCTGCGCCCAAAATATGATTAACTTAATCAAATTTTTAAATATGGACCCTCAGGCAGTATTTTACAAACTTAAGAAAAGAGGCAGCTGACATGGACAAAACCGACTACAGATTCAAATTTTTATATCTCATAGGCATCCTGTCTATCATCATCAGTCATTGCGGCTCCGGCGGAATAGACCTTTTATATAACTGGTTCCCTTTTAACTCCTTTTTTCTGGCGCTCTTTGCCTTTACATCCGGTTATTTTTTCCGTGAAAGCCGGACAGAACATACGGCAAAATACATCTTGTATAAATTCAAAAAGCTTATTATCCCATTATATTTATACAATTTATTCTATGGAATACTGGTAGCTTTGCTTAGACCATTCGGTTTTACCATAGGCGGGGAGTTTACGCTTCACAATCTGTTCATAGAACCCCTGAAAACAGGACATCAGTTCGCGTACAATCTTCCCTGCTGGTTTGTAATACCTTTATTTATGATAGAAGTCTTTTTTATTCTTCTTTATAAACTGTTAAAAATATGCCGTTTAAAAATAAACGACTGGTTTCTATTTTTATTAGCGCTCAGCCTGGGGCTCACAGGCGTTTATCTCGCCAAATGCGGTTACAACACTGGCTGGTGGCTGACTTTAACAAGATTCCTGTATTTTGTTCCTTTTTACAGTCTGGGAACATTATATAAAAATAAGCTGGAAAAAATAGATACCGCTCCGAATATTCTGTATTTTTCCTTTATTTTTATATTACAGCTTCTGATCATTACCATTTATGGACAGCCTGTTTCCTACAGTATTGTCTGGTGTAATAATTTTACCAACAATATCCTTATGCCTTTCATCATTGGCATTACCGCCATTGCTTTCTGGCTCAGGGTGGGCAGGATATTGGTTCCGGTGCTAAAGGACAGTAAATGTCTGAAGGTCATAACGGATAATTCCTATTCCATTATGGCCAATCAGATCTTGGGATTTATGATCATAAAAACAATTTTTGCAGTCATATCCCGCTATACCCCATTATGCAGGGATTTTGATATGGCATTATATAAAACCGATATCTGGTACTTTTACCGTCCCGGAGGGCTCTTTCAATGGGAGATCCTGTACATAGCCGCAGGAATCGCAATACCCGTAATGATCCGGTTCCTCCTTAACGGAATGAAAAAGATCACAACAACGCAATACAAAAAAATCAGAAAATGATTTATTCAATGCGCCTTATCATAACAGGCTTCGATAAAGCTTGTATATCTTATCCCCTGTGGCATACCAGGAGCTTTCCCTCACATACCGGTCTATGGCCTTTACCTGGTCCTTTGCCACAGCTCTATCACTCATCAGAGTTCTGACCGCCTCTGCTATCAATTCCTTTTCTGCCGCTTCTATCTGGTAAGTACATTCCTTAAATTCATCAAAAATAGGCTGCCTGGTAGTAATGACCGGCCGCTTAACTGCCATACAGAACCTGATCGCCCCGCTTGCCGACTCTTTTGTCGGCTTATAAGGCATAACCAGCAGATCGCATGCCTGAAGATGCCGCATTGATTCCTCATTAGGCAGAAAATCCGTAATAAACCTGACATGGTCCTGCACGCCCAAACGCTCTGCTTCCGTTACGCACTCTTTATAATATGCCGTAGACTCTTCGCTCTCATGAAGCGCACAGACAGGCGTATAGAGAATATGAGGAAATTCTTCCTTTAAGACTGCAACTGCCTGTATGACTTCCTTAATCCCTTTATGAGGCAGAAGAAAACCATAGCTTCCGATTACCGGACCGGAAGAAATTTTCTGCTGTTTCTGCGCAGCTTTTGCATTTATTGCGGGGTACACGATCTGCCCATGATTAATAACACGGATGATCTCTTTCTTTACCCCGTAGCTGCACAGCAGTTCTTTATCTGCTTCCTGATGCACGATCAATGCAGCACAGAAGTTGAGCTGCTCCGTAATGGAACGCAGACTGACGTTCTTCCCGCCGATATCGCAGTCCTCAGTCTTATGAAAAGTGATTACGATCTTCTTTTCTTCATGCAGCCGTCCGATTGCCGACGCCAGATCATCCAGCCTGAAAAAGCCGTAATTGAACTGAATATGAATAATATCCGATGAATCATTGCTTAATCTTCGTATAAGTTCGGCCGTATTTCCCTTTGTAATATTGCCCCAGACTCTTTTTGAAACAAAAGGCTCATCTCTGGCAATGACTTTGGAAGTATAATCAGGATATATCCGATACTCCACATTCTGCATGGTTGCCTCTACTTCCATTCTGGTATATTCCGCAACCCCGCATTTACTGTTCCAGGTGGTAACCATGGAAACTCTGGGTTTTATCTGTTTTCCTTTCACTTCCTCCATAAAATCCAGCCATCTTCCTGCCACGGCTTCCCACGTAAATTCGGTACTGATCAGTTCATAGGCTTTCTCTGTCTTTTCATCTAGCGAAAGTTTTTCCCGTTCAAAGGCAAAGCTTCTAAGCTGTTGGATCAATTCCTCCTTTTTGGGTTCGAACCACATGGAGACTTTTCCGTTTCCGTTTTTCGTCACGTGGGTATCCGCCGGCATCTGTTCAAAACCGACCAAAAGTGCGTTTTCTTCATTGCAAAAATCAGCCAAACCGCTGTTTGCACTGACAATGACCGGGAGCTTTGCCAGCATGGCCTCCGCAACCGGCAGCCCGAATCCCTCTCCTCTTGCCGCCTGCACATAACAGTCTGCCGCCTTATAAAGTCTGTTCAATTCTTCATCCGTCAAATCACAGTTTATCCACTCCACTTCAGGCGCATGGGGATAACGGCTTCTCAGCTGTTTTAAAATTTCTTCCACATTATTATGGGGGTTGGGAAATGTTTTTAAAACGAGGCATACGTCGTCAGCCTTTGTAAAGGCTTCAAAATATCCTTCCAAAAGCACGTCCACGCCTTTTCTGGGAAATGCAGAACTGATATGCAGAAATTTTGTCCCCTTCCGGGTTTTTAAGGGATAAGGCTTTAACCGTTCAAAATTCGAAACCAGACGAACCCCTATTCCCATTGTCTTTACAGGTATTTTTATTCCGTTGTCTATCAGAATGTCGGTAACATAATCCGACATTGTACCGATTCCGCTTAAATACTTGTTAAAATCATTGATATAATGTTCCGGAATAACGCTTTCTTCCCAGCCGAAAGCCTGAAAATTAAGTCCTCCCGTCACATCTGCCACTCTGGGCGGATACATATTCCTGATGGTAATATCCGGGTAAATTACCTCCTTTGACCGCTCCCACAGCATACGGGCATGAGGTTTGTCCGAAAGCTCCTCATCCTTCGGCATATAGTCTCCCGGTCCTTCAGTACAATAAATGGAGATATTATCATCCTGATCGATATCGTCAATAGCTTCCATCAGCTTCCGGTTTACGATCGCCAGACTATAGGAAGATTCGAAAGGCCCCTGTAACTGTATATTTCGTTTTCTCTTTCCGCTGAGGATATTATCAATGATCTTAAAGAAAATCTCTTCCGTATTTATTTCTTCCAGCTTTTTTATACGTGCCCTCTGCCGCTCCACGATTTTTTGGTACAACCCCGAATCAGTCAAGACTTCATTGCACAAAGCCCCGATATAGGCATAATTCTTCTCATCGACCAGAATACCTGCGCCGTTCATAGTTTCCGGGATAGCGGAAGAACGGTAGGATATTACCGGAACGCCCATCTTCATAGCCTCTAGCAAAGGGACTCCAAAGCCCTCATGCTCGCTCATACACAAAAATAAATCCGCCGTTTCATAGTAAGCTTTCAGTTCTTCCTCGCTTACCTTGCCTGTAAAAAACACTTTGTCTTCTATAGCATAAACCCTGCAGATTTCCTTTAATTCATCAACATAGGCTTTCATTCCGTCGTCGCCTATGATAAAAAGCCTGCTGTCTGTATTATAATAACCGTTATAAACGGCAAAAGAACAAAGAATATCCTTCTGACATTTATTGGGTACCACCCTGCCTACAAATATAATATTCTTATACTTTTCATTTTCTTTTAAAACGGAAGCTTCCGACCGGATATGATCAAAGCGGTCCAAAGAAATCTGTATGGGCATAACTTCTACGTTCTCATATCCCATTCCCAACAGTTCTTTTCTATTGTAATTGGAGTCGGCAATACTGTAATCCACATATTTCCGATACTCTTTGGCCTGCCGGAGCCCCTTACGAATTGCCTTTTTAAGCCCTTCGTCTTCAAAAAAATGTTCCGGCGTTATATTATGGTAGATCAATGCCTTTTTATCGGGAAGACCGATAATCTTATCAAAACAATTTATTCCCATTGAATGATGGACAAAAAGAATACCGTTCTTATTTCCTTTATATTCCCCAATAGGTCTTATTTTGTCCGAAAGCCGCTCATCTATATATTCCGCGTATATTTCCGATTCATACCCTTTACCGACAAGCAGTTCCTTAAGTTCCAGCATCATATTGGTAATGGCATCGCCGGCTGCAGTTCCTGAATGAAATTGATTAATCTGCATTACTTTTTTCCTTTACCCTCTTTTTGACATATCGAAAGCATTAATTCCTGCAGCTCGATCATTCCCGACAAGGTCTGCATGATCGTCTCATTGATCTGCGTCTGTTGTTGATAATAAGATGAAAAAATCCACCTTGTCATCTTACGGTAACACTTTTTAATGATTACAATAAGCTTTCCGATTACGGGACGATTTGAAACGATCGGTCTTTCCACAATAGCATAAGACTGTTTCAATTTTTGCAGATTCGCAGCTATATCTTTCAGAACCATCTCCGTATAATCATAACCGTTTTCCGATTCAGAGCCAAAAAAGCTTTCCGGAATCTTTTTTTTCAGGGCGCTTGTTTTGACTCTTCTCATCATTTCTTCAGGATTTATGATCCCCGGATCTATTTCTATCATCGTTTTCCTCCCGAATACAATGCGATGGCATATCTCTCCTTCATCAGAGAACCTCCGCGAAATGCCTTTTTAGTTTATTGAACGAAACGCATCCGATCACAAGCATAGCGATTCCCATTACCGCTCCCAACAGAAAGGTATTAAGATGGGGCGCCTGCTTGTAGTATAAAACATCCCTGTAAGCCACGATTATGGGAGTCATGGGGTTTAAGTTAAATATCCCCCGAAACTCTTCAGGCACCATATCCACAGAATACATGACCGGACTCAAAAACTGCCATGCCATTAAAATAATATTCATCAAAAACTGCAGATCCCTGAAATAGACCGTTATACCGGCCACCAAAAGAGTCAGTCCGAAGGCTAACAGCGTTTCCTGTAATATAATGATGGGAAGATACCACCATACGGCAAGGTTTATACCTTTTCCCGATACCAGCAAAACTGCCGCCACAACGATAAAAGACAGAAGCATATTGATCAGCTGGCTTAAAACATAAGAAATAGGGAGTACCTCTCTCGGGAAATATATTTTATTTACCAAGCTCTGCTGACTGATAATGCAGCCGGCGCCGCCTCCTACGGAAGTGCTGAAAAAGGTCCACGGAACCAGCGCCACAAACAGAAACAGATAATAATCTTCAATTCCTGCCCGCATAATGATCGAAAACACAAAGGTATATACGATAAGCTGCAAAAGAGGGTTTAAAAAGGTCCATAAAAATCCGAGTACGGATCCTTTATAGCGGCCTCTCAAATCTCTTTTTACCAGACTGGAGATCATTGTACGATAATCCCAGATTTCTTTTAATAATTTCATATTTTATAAACCATATTCCTTCATTATATTGCGGAATTCTTTAGAATCGGAAAATCCCCTGAGCACCTGATCCCTCGTCATTTTGCCGGAATCCAGTTTATTAAGCCAGTCATAGAATCCCTGTATATCGTATTCCCTGCCTAAAAATGTTCTGTAAAGTACCATAATATACTCTGCATTACTCAAATTTTTATCCAAAAATTCACGAGAATGGAAAAATCCCGTCGTAGCAGCATCCGTTACGCTCCATTTCTTGTCAAGGATACGGTTGCACCAGTCGTTTAATCCGCCTATATCATATCCTCTGCCTAAAGCCTTGGTATACATACGGGTTATAAAGGATGTAAGGCCGGGATTACGATCCCTTCCCTGAGTCACTTTGACAGTTCCCCTTGTGATCCCGTAAGAAATACACAAGTCGTTAAATTCCTGGGATTCTGCAAATCCCTTAAAGATACCTTCTCTTGTAACGCCGTTCTTCATGCAGTCAAGCCAGTAAGCGCTTCCGTTAGGATCTGCATTGCGGTCCAGCATGACTTTGTAACACAGATCCACAAATTCCCTGTCGCTTAAATTGCGGTTCTTTAATTCCGGGCTGAAGAAAAATCCGTAAGCCACGTCTGCGCCGCTTCTTCTCTTCGTTACCAAAGAATTCTTCCAGTCCAGCATGCCGTCTTCATCGGGCTGTCTTCCAAAGCACAGGGTATATAATCTGGTTACAAAAGAGGTAACATGGGTGTCGCTTGTAGCCTGGTCATCGGTTCCTCCCAAATATCCGGCCGCATTAAAGAATTCCACATTGTAGGAAATCGTTGCCGATCTTCCCTTCTTGTCTTTTATACCCGTAATAGTCACGTTGTAAATGCCGGAAAGATTTCCTGTCCCACAGGTCGCCGTGCCGGGCTTAAAGATGATGGCATTGCTTTCGCCTGCCGCTTCAAAATTAATGTTAAAATAAGGCTTTGATATATCAAAACGGTCTGTCCCATTATCCGCCGCCGTGAATTTCTGGACTTTTCCGTTGGGCAAGGTAAGGGAAACCTTTACGTTGTTTAAATTCATTCTGCTGACATCAAACTTGTCCGGATTTAAAGAAACAGACCATGGCGTATCTCCCTGACATAATTCCTGGGGGAAGTTCCCTGATGAAGGCCATGAAATAAAGTCGTAATCCGGAGGCAGTGCGCCTCTGTCGTCTACGTATATAAGCGCATAAGCCATGTTGCTTTTGTTTGTGGCATATCCAAAACCTGTAGAACTCATCCTGGGATTTAATATCCATCTCCTGTGTCCCACATTGGCAAGGTTTCCCGGCGCCTTATCTTCCATAAAGTTCTGGGTAAACCATGCGAGACTTCTCCAGTTCTGGAAAGAACCGCTGGCAATATTGCTCTTCTGGGTGGCCGTCCTTCCCGACACATAAAAATTGTTATCCATGCCGGAGGGCTGGGAAGGATAGTTGTCCAAAGAATTGTTTGCCGCCAGAATTACCGCCCCCTGCTGGGCCTGGGACGTATAGGTGGGATTATAATTCACAGAAGGAAGTCCTGCGATCATACGCATCATATTGACGCTTTCCATCGCCTTCTGCAAATGGATCGTTGACAAAGTTCCTGCGGCATAAGGCCTTGTAACAGAAGGCGTTGTCTGATAGAAAGAATAATTCAATCCGTAGCTGTACAGATTCCTGTACTGGCTGGCTATTGTAAATTTACTGGGCTTGGCAAGGGTTTTATCCCCGCTGTAGGAATAGATGATCTCTTCTTCCATGGTTATATCGTTTTCCGAAAGGCTGTTTTCCGAAACGCCGTCGGGCTCTTCCATCGATTCCTCTACGGGATCCTCTGCTGCCGGCACCGTATTCAGGGCTTCATCTACATAAGGCTCCCCTAACTGCACGTCTTCTCTGTTAGCCGCAACCATTTCTTCATCGTTGGTCGGCTGCGTCGCCGCCATGACCGGCGTGGTAACGGTTGTCCCCAGCAATAGTGCCGCCAGGAAACAGGAAACAATTCTTTTTCTCATTTCAACATTCCTCCATTCATTTTGATGATCTGTTTTTCTCTTACAAGCCATACTCCTTCATGATGGCGGCAAATTCCTCAGAATAGGAAAATCCCCGCAAGACCTCATCCCTGGACATTTCTCCCTTTTTCAGCTTATCCGTCCAGTCCGAAAGGCCCCATTCATCATATTCCCTTCCGAGGAAGGTTTCATAAAGTACCTTGACATATTCCTCATCGTCCAGTTCCTTGTTTAAAAACTCCGGGGATTCAAAGAACCCCTTCGTGGACACATCCGTAACGCTCCATGTATTATTTAAGATCCGTCCGCACCAGTCGTTCAACCCTGCCACGTCGTAATCTCTTCCCAGAGCTTTTGTATACAGCCTGGAAACAAACATGGTAAGCCCCGTATTGATATCCCTGTTCTCACTGACGGCCACGCTGCCCCGTTCAATACCGTAAGCGCCGCAAATTTCCGTAAATTCCGCCGACTCGGCAAAGCCTTTATAAACGCCCTCTCTGGATACGCCCGCTAAAAGACGGCCTACCCAGTATTCCCTGCCGCTTTCGTCATATTCCCGGTCCATCATGACCCGGTATAACAACTCTACAAATTCCTCGTCGCTTAAACCGCGGTTTTTCATTTCATCGCTGAAGAAAAATCCATGAGCGACCTCGGCTCCGGACTTATCCCTGTTTATAAGGGCCTCCCTCCAATCGCGCATTCCCGTTTCGTCAGGCTGTCTTTTTAGACAGAGATTGTACAGCCTGTCCACAAAGGCTTCTATCTGGGTAACATCGTCATAAACCTTCATATACTCGTCCAGATATATTCCCGCACGCTGCTGGAGTACTCCTCCCGGGTGCACGTTATCAATGTAGTAATCCCAAAAATTGCTGCCGTCTATTCCAAAGGCCGTATTAAAATCTATCATGGTAACCTGATTTCTTTCACATACCTTTTTTATGGCATCCAGATATTGTTCAAAGGTCTGTCCGTTTTCGTTTTTAATGGGGTCAAACTGGGACCTGTAATAAAACGGCAGGATGCAATAACACGTAACGCCTTTGTCACGAAGCCTCTTTATAGCCGTATTCATTGCGCCGCATACCTCGTAAGTATTTGTGGAATCCACTCTTCCCAAAGGATACGCCCTGGCAAAATCATTGACTCCGAACTGAAAAAACGCCACGTCATAAGCAGAAATATCGACCTGATCCAGCTCATAGTTGATATTATACCCCCAGCGGCTTGAATAAGCGGCTCCTCCGATGGATGCGTTTGTCACATCAGCGCTGCGCCTCTGCTGAAAAAAATGCACATAAGAGTAGATATCATTTCCGTTGCCATCCTTATAGCCGCAGACAGTGCTGTCCCCTAAAAACAGGTATTTGATACGGGATGCGCTTTCCTCCCCCATCACGGGATCAAAGGTATTATATAAAGCCCCGTCGAGGCACTCCACATACGGGCTGAGCGCCTGATCCGCTCCCTTTGCCTCATCTGCTCCTTCTGTTTCTTCCTGCCCTGCTTCCTGTGGCGTAAACCCGTTTTCGGAAACCGCGGCCGCATCTGTATTTTGAACCGTCATAGCCGCTGTCAGCAGAAATGCCGAAAGCAGCAAAATCACTTTTTTCTTCATTGTAAAACTTCCCTATCCTATAATCCGTACTGCCTCATGATATCGGCAAATTCCCTGGAGCCTGAAAAACCTCTTAAAACCTCATCCCTGGATTTCTGTCCGGAATTCAATTGGTTTACCCAGTCATTAAGGCCCGGCTTATCGTATTCCCTTCCCAAAAAGGTACGGTACAAGACCTTCACGTACTCTTCGTTGCTTAAGTTTTTATTTAAAAACTCCGGGGAATGGAAAAATCCCGTAGTTGCCGCATCCGTAAGGCTCCAGGAACCGTTAAGGATCCTGCTGCACCAGTCGTTTAATCCGCTTATGTCATAAGGCCGTCCCAAAGCCTTTGTATAAAGCCTGGATACAAACATGGTAAGCCCCGTATTTCTGTCTCTTCCCTGACTTACCGGAGCGGATCCTCTGTCTATTCCGTAGGAAGCGCAGATATTGGTAAACTCCGCCGACTCGGCAAAGCCTTTAAAAACGCCCTCTCTGGATACGCCTCCCGAAAGCCGCTCCAGCCAATACGCCTTGCCTGAAGGATCGGAAGCCCTGTCCATCATGACCCGGTACAAAAGCTCCACAAAAGCGTCATCGCTCAAATTCCGGAGCTTCATCTCGTCGCTTAAGAAAAATCCATGAGCCACCACAGCTCCCGATTTGGACTTATCTATCAGTGCATTCCTCCAGTAAATAAAGCCGTCGTCATCCGCTTCCCTGCCAAAGCAGAGGGTGTAGAGTCTTTCGATAAACCCGTTGATCCCTTTATCATTAACAGCTTCATTATCACTGCCGCCCATATAGTAAGTGGCGCTGAAAAAATCAATATTGTAGGAAACCTTTGCCGGCGCCCCGTTCCTTGTATACAGACCGCTGACCGTTACATTGTAAATGCCCCTTAAATCATCGTCGCCGAATACGCCCGTTCCCGGCCTGAATATGATGGCGTTGGCAATACCGTAGCCCTCTTTATCAATGTTAAAATAGGCCTGATTCTTATCTCCCACATTTCCCGCCGTATTTGAAGCGTTGATCGTCTGTTTTCTGCCGTCCGGCGCCGTTACGGTAACCTCTACATTGCCCGTGTTCATCCTGGAAATATCAAATTTGGCAGGATTTAAGGTCACATGCCAGGGCATCTCCATGTTTCCGAACTCGGAAGGAAAATTGCCCGATGCCGGCCATGAGATAAAGTCATAATCCGGCGTTGTCCCGTTTCTGTTAAAAGCATACATGGCCGAGTAGGCCGCGTTCCTGCCGTTTAAGGCAAATCCGAATCCCGTATACAGCATAGGGGGATTTAAGATCCACCGTCTGTGACCTACCACCGGCACGTTGTTAGCGCCCGAATCATCCATGTAACCCAATGTAAATCTTGGCATATTGAAATAAGAATCCATGCCCGATACCCAGCCGTATGCGATATTGCTCTGGCTGGTAGCCGCATATCCGTTTTCGTAAAAGGTATCATCCATCCCTGCAGGCCTTGCAGGGGTATGGGTAAGGGAATCATTTGCCGCAAGAACCACTGCGCCGTACTGGGTCAGCTCATTGTAAAAATCATGAATATATACTCTGGGCAGTCCCCCTATCATCCTCATAAGGTTTACGCTGTCCAAAGCCTTTTGCCTGTGCGCTGCCGATACCTGCCCCAAAGAATAGGGGGGAGCAGTGTTGGGTCTTACATCGAGAAGAGGATAGTCCCGTTTTCCGTAAACATAATAGACCGCATTGGTTATGGAAGTCTTGGAAGGCTTGGGCGCCTCCAAAGCCCCGCTGTAGGAAAAAACGCTTTCTTCCTGTAAGGAAAGGTCATTTTCGGATAAAGCGTTTGCGGATACATCCGCTTCCTGTCCGGCTTTTCTCTCCTCAGGGGGTCTGTTTTCGTCCTCATAGGATCTGTCAACGACTCCCTCTCCCGTTTTAATCCCATCCGTATCAAGGCTGTCCGGATCAAAACCGTTCAGGTCAAAGCCGCTTACATCAAAGTCTTCCGTATTAAAACCTTCAGCCGTAAAAGTAAATTCCCCGGCATTTACGGAAACCGGCGTCAAAAGGGCGCCGGCAGCTATGAACGCCGCCAAAATACCCGCTATATATCTTTTCTTCATGGTACATCTTTTCTTCATGGTACATCCCCTCTTCCAAAACAATTACCGCAACTATTATACTCCTTTTTAACGTTCCAGTCCATATTTTGCCATAAAATCGGCAAATTCCCGGGAATCGGAAAAGCCCGCTATCACTCTGTCCCTGCTCTCTCCCCGGCTTAACCTGTTAAGCCAGTAGGCAAGTCCGGCTTCGTCATATTCCCTGTTTAAAAACGTCCTGTACAAAATCTTCACAAATTCTTCATCAGTGGTATTTTTCATCAGAAACTCAGGGGAATGAAAAAATCCTTCCGTCGCTATCCGGTAAGGCGTCCAGCTGCCGCCAAGCAGCCTTTGGCACCAGTCGTTCAGACCCTCTTCATCAAAGGATCTGCCCAAAGCCTTTTCATACATCCTTACGATAAACGCCGTCGCCTGCTCATTTTGATCCCGCATCTGGGTAAGGGGCACGGTCCCCGGATGAATGCCGCAGCCTTCGCAGATCATCTGAAATTCGGGGGATGCGCTGAAACCGTTCATGACATATTCCCTGGACATACCGTTATTAAGCTTCGCTACCCAGTCGGCCTTTCCGCCCTCGTCAGGCTTGCGGGCCAGAAACAATCTGTATAGAACCTCTACGTACTGTTCGTTATTTAAATTAAAGGCCTTGAATTCAGGGCTGAATAAAAACCCTGCCGCCACTTCTCCGCCGTTTTCCCTGCCGGAAGAGAGCCTGTTCGTCCAATCCATAAGCCCGTCCTCGTCAGCCTCCCTGCCAAGGCAGTAACGGTAAAGCCTTCTCACAAAGCTTTCCGGCGAATCCGGCAGTTTATCCTGTATCTCCGGTTCTTCCGGCTCCTCCGGTTCCGGAGGCACTTGGCCGTAACGCATCTCGATGGCCGTTTTTACGGCCTTGTCCGCCGAAACGATCCCCCAGCCCGAATAAGCGTCAAATCCGGGAGAATACGTGTCCACAGCCGTTTCCGCCAGTATCTGTTTCACTTCTTCTACGGACAGGGACGGATTTACGGAAAGCATGGCCGCCGCAACCCCTGAAACCACCCCTGCGCTCATGGATGAACCTCCCAGATACCCGTAACGCCCGTTTGGAAGAGTATTTAAGATCTGATCGCCGGGAGCGGAAATGAAATTATCCGTCCCATAATTTGCATCGCTGCGCTTCTGCCCGTTTTTTCCCGTGGCGATCACGCCGATCCCCGAGCTGTACGCAGACGGATAGTGGGTCCTGTCCGTTCCGTCGTTTCCGGCGGAGCAAACAATGAGAATTCCCGCATCATAAGCCTTTTGCATGGCATTTTCCAAAAGAGGATCTGACTGGCTGGTGCCCATGCTTAAATTTATAATGTCCGCATCCGTCATAACGGCATATTGAATGGCGTTTACCACATAAGAGGAAAGCATCTTATTTCCGTCATGGCACTGGATGGCCGATATCTTTGCATAATTGCCCGCTACGCCCGCTACGCCCTGCCCGTTTCCCGTAACGGCGCCTACGATCCCTGCTATATGGGTCCCGTGGCCGTTTGCGGAATAATCATTATCGATCTTAGGGTAAGCGGTCGTAACGGAATTGACGCAGGAAGCCGGGTCCACATTGGCATTTAAATCCCCGTGGTACAGGTCGATGCCGCTGTCTATGACGGCTACCTTTACCGGACTGCAGGGCACGGAATCCATAAGGCGCCACGCCTCTTCCATATTTAAATAATCCAGATACCATTGCTCGGCATACCGGGGATCGTTGACCGCTTCCTCCCACAGCTTATCATCCTCAAATTCATAGATATAGTTGGGCTGGGCGTAAGCTATGCCCGGAAGCCCGGAATAGTAATCCACTGCTTCCTCCACGCTCACATCTTCCTCTAAATCCACAACGACGAACTGTGTTTCATCATCCCCGGAAACCTCTTCATCTATGCCTTCCATGGCAAGAGCGGCATAACCTCCGTCCTCCAAAACCAGAATGACTTCCCCGGAGGCATAATCCACCCCCTCTTCCAGACCATCCGTCGTTTCCTCGCCCCCGGCGTCTGCCGTAAGGTCCGTGCCCTCTGTTTTCCGGCCGTTCTCCGGACCGTATTCATTTTGCATATCATTTGAAGAAACACTTCCCGCGGGTACCATGGAACCGAGTCCCGCCGCATTGATATATATGATTCCCTTATCGCACAAAAGGGTGGCAATTAAAATTGCCACCGCTATTTGTCTGAAACGCTTTGATCTTTTCATCGTTTTAAAGTACCTACCTTAACCCCATATTCCTGACACAGCGCATTGAACTCGGGCGAATAAGCAAAGCCTGCAAGGATCTGGCTTCTGCTCTGGCCGCTGTTTAAGCGCGCTACCCAGTCCGCTTTGCCCGCAGCGTCCGATTTTCTGCCCAAAAGAGTCCTGTAAAGGATCTCCACATACTGCTCATTGGTAAAATCATTGATCCTAAACTCTTCGCTGTAGATAAAGCCCTCTAAAATATCGCATGCGGAAAGACCGTTCTGAAGCCTGTATGTCCAGTCGTTCAAGCCCCACTCGTCGGCTTCCCTGTTAAAAATGTTCCGGTACAGCCTGACTACAAATTTTGTCTGCCCGCGGTTTTTGTCCGCTGGAAGCAGATTCGTAATGGAACCCTTCCTGATGCCGAAGTAATTGCACAGATTGGTAAACTCTACGGATTCCACAAAACCTGCGAGGATACAGTTTCTGGTAACGCCTTCCTCAAGTTCCCCGAGCCAATAAGCCTTGCCTGACGGCTCAGGCGCTCTCCCTAAGATCGCAGTATAGGCATACTCCAGATACTGTTCGTTTGTCAATTTACGGTTCTTCATCTCCTGGCTGTCAAAAAAACCCATAACAAGATCCGCAGCCGTGGAACCGGTGCTCATTTTGTTTTTCCAGTATTCCAGCCCGTCCGAATCCGGATTTCTCCCCAGGATGCTTTTATAAAGCTGGGTTATGAATTCCTCCGATACGGGATAGCCTCCCGGCCCCGGGGTCACGTTGCCGCCTCCGCCGGTGCCGCCGCCAGGCATATTCAGGTATACCGGAATCTTAAATACATAATTATTGTCAAGAGCCCCCGCATTGGAATAAGCCCTTCTTACGGAAACGCTTTCCGTCATGGGCGCCTGAATATTCTGCATGTACTGGTGTGCATACAGGCCGTAATGGGAAGCGTCCACGTCAAATTTCTGCAGATACAGGCTGTCCTGCCCCTTGGAAATATAATTGCTGCCCACCACCTGGGCGCCGCCTAAAATGGACGCATATCTGGTAACCCAGCCCTGACTTCGGGCATAGGCAATACCGTTGGCCAATATTTCCGCATCAGTTGCGCCGCTGGCCTTTATATTAAAGTAATTGTAAGCGCCGTATGCTCCTGAGATCAAGCCGGCATCCCCTCTGTTGCCCTGTTCCTGGAGAACGCGGCTGGCAAGATGATAAGGGCTTACCCCCGTCCGGCTTCCGACTTCCACAAACACATCCTGATAAAGCCCGCCCGAGCCGTCCTCCAAAGCGCGCCCATTCATCCATGAATTGGCTATGATAGCCGCAACTCCCGATGAATTGTGGATGCTCTGGTTATAGGTAAGCTGTTCGAATGCAAAAATATTGTTTTCATTTAAATAATTGAGAGGATTTAAGCAATAGCTGACTCCCGTTTCCGAAGCCCGGAACCAGTTTGCCCCGCTCTTTGGCACATATTGTCCCGTAGCCGGGTCATAATCCCCGGGATCCTTGGATTTCCACGAATCATCCACGGTCCTGTAGACAAGGCTCCTTACCCCCTCCCTCTGTGCCGCTACTACCCCGGACCACTCCAAACCCGTATGGAAGGGAACAAAGATCCAATTGGGGTGGCTCTGACTCAAAGCGGCCAAAGGCTCCCAGTAACCGCTTGGGAAATTCACATAGATGGCCTCCAGATTGGACATCTCCGAATGATAGACCGCACCGGTTACCTTTACAAGTTCTTCGTTTTGCCACTGGTTGAACTCCGCGTCATTGGTAACGATATAAGCGCCTTCCACATACCCCTTAACGGGGCTTCCATTTACGTAGGCGGTTACCAGATATAAAACGCCCAGTTCTTCATCAAAAGCCACGTCGTTTATTTCAAGCTGCGCCCCGCTGCCGACGCTTCCCGCTTCGGGCGCGTTCTTTTCCGGCTCCGTTTTTAATCCATATTTATCCACATTATAAAGCAATACATATACAGGTTTGTCATCAAGAATCTCTTTAAGGGACTCCCTAACCTCTTCACATGCCCTGTCATAATCATCCAGATCGTTTTCACTAAGGCTGCCGGCCTTTGTTTCTTCCATAAGCCCTAAGTCGTTGCCGCTTACCTGGGAAGCCAGTACGGTCAGAGGACTCTGTAGCAAAAGCATGGCTGCAAGTAAAAATCCCGTCATACGTATTTTCTTCATAAACTCCTCCTTCATCCTTGGACGATTTTTACACTACACACAACAACTATACCCTATATCTAGTTGATTTGCAAAGGAAATATCTGCTATTTTGTTATATTTATTAAATTTTTAAGATTTTCCGTCACTTTTTCCCAACGATAATTGTCATTTACGTATTTTTTTCCGTTTTTTCCCATTAAGATCCGCTCTTTCTCATGGGTCAGCATATAATTCAATGCCCCTTCAAATTCATAGTATCCCGTATAATACAAGCCTCCGTTGCTCTTTTTGCAATGTCCTTTTAAGACGTCACAATCTCCATTGATCAGGACGGGCACGCCTAACTCCATGGATTCCAGCACCACAATGGAAAGACTCTCATACCGTGAGGGCATGACCATAAGTTTTGCTCCCGCCATACCGTCGTATTTATCTTCTTCACTGACAAATCCCAAAGAAACAATATCTTCCCTCTGCGGGACATTGATGATCTCCTTTCCCATAAGCACCAGCTTTAAATCCCCCGGATTTCTTTTTTTATACAGATCAAAACAGGCAAACAGCTTATGGCAGTTCTTTCCCACATCGATCCTTCCGGCATACAGAATATATTGGGAAAGTCCGTATTTCTCCTTAAATCTGCCGCCGTCAGCCTTCTTCGGCACTTCAATGCCGATCCCTCCCACAAAACAGGGAACATTTTTCAGATGAAATTTTTTAAACACCAGCTCTCTTTCTTCTTCCGTATTAAAAAAGAAGCCTTTCGGCATACGGAACAGATTTTTATATGTTTTCATCCTCAAAAAAACTTCATCGTGGGCGTCCGGCACAAGGATCGCTTTTTCCTTTACCTCCTTAATGCCTTCCACGGTGGGATAATACAGGTAAGTAAAAAAAATGAAGCACCGATACTCGTCCTTATGCTCCCTGATATAGGCTGTAAGCTTCGGCACAAAAGGGCCCTGCTCCTTTACCCACTCCGCTTCGTCAATCCTTCTTCCGCCCATAAGCCTGCCGTTCAGTTTATTAAATCTGGCGTTATCCCTGGGATGCTCTACGGAAAATCTTAAGACCCTTACTCCGTTTATACATTCTTCTCCGGCGTCATACCGATCCTCCCATGTCATATAATCCACTGCCCTGGAAGTAAGAACTGTGACATGGAACTGCTCCCCCATATGCTCTGCGATCTCTCTGCAGTGCAGCTCCGCCCCGCCGTTTACTTCCAACCCGTATCTTTGTACCACAAAACAAATCTTATCCTTCATGATTCAAAACCTTTCATTCATTCAATAAACCTTTATTCTCCAATAATCATCTATCTTTCAATAACCCTTCATTCCTCAAAAATCCCTCGATCTTTTCCATAAACAGCCGCTCCGTGCGCTCTTTCCCAAAATCCTGCAAACGCTTATCCTGCCCTGCAAGGATCTGTTTTCTTAAAGCTTCGTCCTTTAGGATCCTGTCCATGACCCCTGCCGCTTCCAGGGGATTTTTATCCTTAAGCAGAATGCCGCTGCCTCCTAAGGTATACCCGATGGCGCTGCTGTCATATGCCACAATGGGAATACGGAAATACATGGCTTCCACTAAAGGCACACAGAAGCCCTCGTGCTCGCTCATGCACAAAAACAGATCCGCCGCCCGGTAACAGCAAATCATTTCTTCAAAGCTGACATGCCCCGTAAAAACAACATTTTTTACAGGAAGCCGCTCTGCATAGTCCTTTAGCCGCTCATAATAGGCTTCCATATTGAAATAAGAGCCCAAAAGGATCAGGCGGGATTCCTCGTTGTAATATTTTTGATAATGGTAAAAGGCATTGATCACGTCCTCCTGCTTTTTATTGGGCGCGATCCTCCCGGTAAAAATAACATTTGTTTTTCCATCCCAGTATTCCTTCACTGCTCCGGCATAAGCTTCCCTTTGGTAATCCTCAAAGGAAAGGAGAATGGGCATTACATCCACGGGGCATTTATACTTAAGGGCCCTAAGCTCCCCGGCATTGTACTCGGAATCCGCCAGGGCGTAATCCACCTCGTCAGACAGATACTGCAGGGCATACCTTCCGTCCCTGCACAATTTTTCCAGAGCCGGATTATATCCCTTAAAAAAACGGGAAGGCGTGATATTATGATAGATCATGACCTTCCTGCCCTTCATCTTTGCAAATCCGGCGTTCAGCCCGGATCCGGTAGACATGTGGTAAATAATAACGTCGTCCCCATCCGTTTCCATCCTGTATACAGGGTCCGCAATTTCCCGCGGAATCCTTTTATCAATGATCTCCGCATAAATTTTCGTTTCGTAACCCCTGTTATTTAAAATCCTGTGTATTGCCAAAGCATCGTTTCCCACCGCGTCTCCATAGGCAAGGGTGGGCATAAGCTGTAAAATCCTCATCTTTTCCTCCGCAATCAGGCAGTCCGTGTATTCCGCCGGTTTGTCCTTCTATATGGCTCCTTACTGCCGGGCCCCCTCATTATCCGTTTCCGACGGCCTGCCGCTTAACTGCTCCACCATATTTTCCAGCCGGTCTACCTTAGTCTCCAATTCCTCTACCCTCTTCAGCGCCGCATACAGCTGGCACAAAAGCATGGCGTTTGTTTCATTATATTCGTTCTGTCCGCTCACAAGAGGTTCCACATAAAAGCGGGCGCATTTTCTGAAGGCTTTTTTGAAAAAGATCTCCAGCTTTCCCGCACGGGAATCCGCATACAGGGGTTTATTGGTATTCACGCTCTTTTGGATGTTCAGCAAAAGGAGCTGTTTTTTATAAACATCCATGGAAAATTCCAGATCGTCCACATTCAGATCGTCCGCATAGGAAATATTGATGTCCTCAAAACGCACCTCTTTCTCTTTGTAGCCCTTCCGCTTTATCTCTGCCCTGATCTCATCCATAATGCTTTCTATGTCTATTGTTTCATCCGCTCCCGGATTTTCCATTTTTTCTCCCGTATCCGGTCCCAGATCTTTCTTTTCCTCTCTCTCTTCCATCCGCTCGTTCTCCAATCCGCACACACTCTTTTTACACTGATCCTATATTACAATGCACCTGTCGATCAGGCTGTCTAATTTGCCGAGTATCACATCCCACTGATAATTAGCCTCCACATATTTCCTGCCGTTTTTCCCCATTTCCTTTCTTTCCTCTTCATGGGTCAGCAAGAAATCCACAGCCCTTTCAAACTCTTCATAATTTCCGTAATAAAGCCCGCCCCCGCTCTTCCTGCAATGCTCCTTTAATACCGGACATTCTTTATTGACTACCACCGGGACCTCTAACTTCATGGAATCCAAGACCACGATAGACAGGCTTTCATACCGGGAGGGGAGCACTAAAAGCTGCGCGCCGCTCATCCCGTCGTATTTTTCCTCTTCGCTGACAAACCCAAGGGAAAGGATGTCCTCCCTTTTTGGTACCTCGATCATTTCCTTCCCCATAAGGACAAGCTTCAGATCGCTTTTTTTCCTTTCCTTATATCTGGCAAAATATTCAAACATCTGCCTGCAGTTTTTCCCGTGGTCTATCCTGCCCACATAAAGGATGTACCCGGAAAGCCCGTGCCTTTTCTTAAAACTTTCTCCGTCCGTCTTATCCGGAACCTCTATGCCGATCCCTCCGATCTCGCTGGGAATTCTATCCGTCCCAAAGGTTTCATACACCAGCTTCTTTTCCTCTTCGGCATTGAAAAAATATCCCTTGGGCAGGCTGAACAGTTCTTTATAAAGCTTCATCTTCAAAAAAGGCTCGTCGTGGGCCGTGGGGATCAGGATACTTTTATCAGCCGCCTTTTTAAGGCCCACAGCCGTCAGATAATACAAATAGGTAACGAAAATGAACACATCGTATTCCGCCTCATGCTCCTCAATATACTGAATGCAGGCAGGGCAAAAGGGCCCCTGTTCCTCGATCCATTTTTGTTCCATCTTTACGCTGAAAAAGGGCAGGTATTTTCTCATTCTGTCCAGCCATTTGAATTTTTTAAGGTCCCGGCTTTTAGCGGTTTTGAACCTTCTGACAAAAACGCCGTTTATTTCCTCCACGCCTTCCTCATAAAAATTATCCCAGGTATCGTAATCCCTTGCGCATGTGGTCAGGACCTCTACATCATATTTCTTCAAAAGATGCTCCGCCAGTATTCTGGTATGATATTCGGACCCCCCGTTTACCTCAAGTCCGTATCTCTGATTGACAATGGCTACTTTTCTTTTCCTCATAATTTCCATCTCCACTTTAATTGCTGTTGGCGTCGGAAATTTCACTAAAAAATTCTAAATATTTATCAACAACAATATCCCATGCAAAATTTTCTTTTACATATTCCCTTCCGTTTTTTCCCATCTGCTTTGAAATTTCTTCATGATCCAGAAAATAATTAATTGTGCCTTCAAAATCAAAATAATTCTTAAAATATAAACCACCCTTTGTAACCTTAACAAAATTTTTAGTTACCGCACAATCCTCCAATACCAGAACCGGTCTCTCACAAAGCCAACTTTCCATAATGACCAATGAAAAGCTCTCATTTTTGCTAGGCTGGCAAAATACTGTACAAGCAGCATAGGCATCATATTTATCCTGTATTTCCACATATCCAAGATCTAAAATCTCTTTTTCCATCTCCTTCGGAATTTTTACTTCTCCGCCGCCTAAAAGAACCAGTTTTAGATTTTGATTTTTCCCCTCTTTATGGCGGTTTTTATACTCATGAAAATAATCTATTAGCGTATAGATATTTTTCCCTTTATCTTTCCTTCC
>ULTO01079818.1_pt1 | contig 75340 bp, 66 predicted proteins | sample 1957601 | NCBI WGS metagenome assembly ULTO01 (sample SAMEA4835734, study PRJEB28245) | human gut metagenome | biome: gut microbiome; material: fecal sample | place: Denmark | collected 2008 | reverse complement strand
GAGCGTCGTGCCGATTGATGAGCTTTATCGTTACTGTGAGATTGCAAGAAAGCTGCTTACGGGCAAATATTGTGTCGGCAGAGTTATTGCAAGACCGTTCGAAGGCGAATATCCCTTCGTCAGAACTTGCCGCCGTCACGATTTTTCTGCGGAGCCGCCGTCCGAAACCATGCTCGATCTGCTCAAAGCGCAGGGCTATGACACCGTTTGTATAGGCAAGATCGGGGATATTTTTGCAGGCAGAGGAGCAACAAGCTCCGTCCGCACAACCTCGAATGATAACGGCATGGAAAGGCTTATGGAAGCGCAGAAGCAGGATTTCCGCGGGCTTTGCTTTGTAAATCTTGTCGATTTTGACTCGTCCTTCGGTCACAGGAGAAACGCACCCGGTTATGCGGAGGCGATAATGCGTTTTGACCGCCAGATTGCGCCGTTTATTGACAATATGCGTGACGACGACGTCCTGATGATAACAGCCGACCACGGCTGCGACCCTATGTATAAGGGCACCGACCATACAAGAGAAAACGTTCCGTTCCTTATCTATGGCAAGCACATTGCGCCTGTCAACCTCGGCACCCTGCCGACATATTCAGATATTGCGGCAACTGTCTGCGATATGCTGGGCGCAGAATATCATCTCTGCGGAGAAAGTGTATACGGGAGGATCAAAAGATGACGGTTGACTATAAAGCCCTTGCGGCAAAGGCTATTGAAGCGAGCAAAAACGCCTATGTTCCGTATTCGCATTTTCCCGTCGGCGCGGCGCTCATGGCGGAGAGCGGAAAGGTTTATCTCGGCTGCAACATTGAAAATTCGTCCTTCGGAGCGACGATCTGCGCAGAGAGAACGGCAATGTCAAAAGCTATCTCGGAAGGCGAAAAGAAATTTACAGCGCTTGCCGTCGCAGCCGATCACGGCGACGAATACATCGTTCCCTGCGGCATTTGCAGGCAGTTCATCTGTGAATTCTGCCCGCCCGATTTTCCGATTATACTCGTAAAAACCGAGGACGATTTCAAAGTCTCCTCTCTTTCCGAGCTGTTACCACTCGGATTTATACTTTAATCAAAAAATCCCCGCCGAAGCGGGGATTTTTGTTTCTTATCCTCTTGTTATTCTGATTCTCATCTCGTCGCCGGCGGGGTCAAGAACCTCGGCTGTAAGGTGCCAGTCCTTTGAAACGCCTTCGGGGAAGGAATTGAGTGAATATGATTCGCTTGCCGCGCCGCAATAGAGTGCGGAATCGAAAACGGCGGTTTTAGGGTCGTCGCTCTTATAGAAGAACGGGTCGCCCTCTGTTTTTTCCGCCGAATAAAGCGGACCGAAACGGAGGAATTTTCCGTCATCGTCTTTTATTTCTTCCATGCCGCAACGGGGCTTGAGCGCATTTCCGAGGTCGTGACGCTTGCCCTCCGGTCTGTTGGAGGATACGCACTGCGCGCGGAGAAACCATTCGCGGTTGACGCCCTCGTCGATATGGTAAACGACAACGCCGCCATGACTTTCGTCGCCCGTGATAAACTCTTCAAAGCCCTTTTTCAGGCGTATTTCAAAGAGAAAATATTCATCGGGGTTCGGCGTCGGAACTTTCAGAACACGGTCGCCCGTCATAACGCTTTTCAGCGTATAAATTCCGTCCTCATCCGCCGTGATAACGTCCGTCCAGCCGAAATAAATGCGCTGATACGGGTCAATATACGTCGGCATGTTGCCGTCCTTTATGTGGTTTCCGTTGCACATAAGCGAAAAGCTGCGCGGCGTCGGCCATCTAGGCTCAACGTCATTTCCGGATGTGTACCGACTGTACATATCCTGTGCGCCGAGGTTGTGCGCAAGTTCGTGTGCCGGCGTGCCGATTGTCGTCAGCCCGACTCTTACGCTTCTGTATTCGCCGATGTTCGATACGCGCACGATTTTAACTCCGCCGGAAAGTTCGGCATCGGTCGGCTGGCTTGTTCCGTGAACCTGAAAACGATGAGTCGGCGTCGGACCGTTTTCATAATCGACAAAGCCGCACTCGCTGTCCTTTTCGCAGCTGGAATGGTCATATCCCGCATTGAGGATTATAACCGCGAGGTCGTTCGGAGTGATGATTCCATCGCCGTCGTGATCGTATTTTTTGAAGTCGATATATTTATCGCAGGCGCAGACAATATCGTGAATTGCCTTTGCGGCTGCCGAGCCGTTGTCATAGCCTTCAAGATTGCGAAGAGCCGCGGGATGCGGAAGCGGCACGGAAACGGAAACGACTCCCGCCTTCGGCATCCCCTCTGCGGGATGATCGATTGTAACAGGGTAAAACCAGAATTTGTTCCCCGTCATTTCCTTATAGAAATCAAGCATTGAGCGGCAATTCTCGCCGAAAAACCTGTCAAAGCAGTCCTCGGGCTTTGATATTGCCCATTGCTCGCCGTAATATTTGCTCGTCTTGTCCGTCAGAACCTCGGGGTGTTCCGGATCGAAATGATTTATTCCCTCTCCGCTCGGATCGAAGCTCGCAAGCACGATGAGCAGCGGTGCCGGTGTCAGCGGCTGAACTTTTATTTTCTCATTGGGTTTATCTTCTGCCATAATTTTCTCCTTTTTTCGTCTCAGCGACTTTTTATCCGGCTCTATTATACCTTTGCGTCAATTGATTGTCAACATAAAATAAAAAAGGTTACATTTACGTTAAATTTTTTCACAAATCGGGGCAAGCGCCCGCTTTTTCGTGATATAATTATACGTATTGTTTTTTTCGCAAGAGGTATTTATGACCTTCACGGCACCACCCGAAATATTCACGTCTATATCCGATCTTTTCTGCGCCATAGCGGCGACTGTGTTCTTTTTCATCCTTCTGCGGGACAAGGGCACCGTCGCAAGGCTCTGGAAGGTCGTTATGTGTTCGCTTGCCATAAGCAGCTACATAGGGTTCACCGTCCACCTGCTGGACTGGAATGAATCGTTTGAGCGGGTCGTCTGGGTGATATTGCCCGTCTTTATGTGCATAGCCTGCTCGATGTTTTCCGTCGTTTCCGTTTCGGACGTATTCCCGGGGCACACAAAGACCGCGCTCATCGTCTTTTCTTCAATGTGCGTCCTTTCCTATGCGGGGCTCCTCGCGCTTTATTTTGCTTACAGAGGCAGTAAATTTCTTGTTGTTTACACGTTTTATGCCATCATCTGCATACTGTTTTCCGCGGCGATGTTCGGCTATTCCTTCATAAAAACAAAGAAAAAAAGCTATCTGCTTTATCTCCTCGGAATACTTTGCGAGATTCCGGGAGGAATCGTTCAGGCAAAGCGCGACATTTATTTCACTCTGATCTGGAAAATGGATTACAACACCGTTTATCACATGGTTCTCCTGACGACAATCATTTTTTTCATTGCGGGATATTTGCAAAGCAGAAAAGAGAAATCGGCGGAAAACAACTAAAAAACACAGATAAACGCTATAAAAATGAAAATTATACTTGACAATTGCATTTCGGTTGTGATAGAATAAAATGCCGCATGATGTCGGGTGCCTTAAAAAGCAAGAGATTGCTTGCCCCGATCAGCGAGTCTATATTGAAAGTGAGGTGCTTTTCGTGTTCGCAATTATCAAAACGGGCGGAAAGCAGTACAAGGTTCAGGAGGGTGACATCATCTTCGTTGAAAAGCTCGATGCAGAAGAAGGAGCAACCGTTGAGTTCGGTGAAGTTCTTGCGGTTTCCGGCGAAAGCTTCGTAGCAGGCACGCCCACAGTTGCAGGCGCCAAGGTTACTGCAAAGGTTCTTAAAAACGGCAAGGGCAAGAAGATTTATATTCTCAAATATAAGTCCAAGAAGAACGAAAAGAAGAAAATCGGTCACAGACAGCCCTATACAAAGGTTCAGATCGAATCTATCGTAGGCTGATGATCAAAGTCGTATTTTATAAGTCAAACGGAAATTATTACGGCTTCCGCGAATCCGGTCACTCGGGTTATGACGAAGCCGGCAAGGATATTGTCTGCGCGGCTGTTTCCGCTATGACAATGCTCGTCATCAACACGATCGAGGTCGCATGGGCGTCCGACGTGGATTACACGATCGACGACAAGACGACAGACGTTACGGTCATCGCGCGCGGCGCGCTCCCCGAATATGAGGAGGACGAGGCAAAACGCTTTGCCGTTTCCGGACTTATTTACAGCTATTTTCTTCAACTCAATGACATGATTGAAGATTATTACGATTTTATCGAAGTGGACGAAGAAGAAAAAGCCATCTGACGGTTTCTTTTCCCGTCGGTAATCATTCTTTTAACGGAGGTGTTTTTGAAATGGTAAGACTCGGATTACAGTTTTTTGCTCACAAAAAAGGCGTTGGTTCGACAAAGAACGGACGTGACAGTAATGCGCAGCGTCTCGGCGTCAAAAAGTCGGACGGTTCCAGCGTAAGAGCAGGTAACATAATCGTAAGACAGAGAGGCACAAACGTTCGCCCCGGCGTTGGCGTCGGCAAAGGCTCGGACGATACTCTCTTTGCTCTTGTTGACGGCGTTGTAAAGTTTGAACGCGTCGCAGGCAACAAAAAGCGCGTAAGCGTTTACACCGCTTAATTGCTTTAAGCCCAAAATGAAAATCACCGGAGGAATCCGGTGATTTTTTGTTTTCATTCGGGCGGTTCGCCTTTTATTTTGAAAGCGAGAGCCAAAAATCCTTAACTCTTGCGGGTATTTCTCTTATATCGCGGAAAAGCTGTCCGCCGTAAGTATGCAGATCAGCCGAAACGCCGACAGCCGACATTCCGCGGCTTTTCGCTATATAGATGGCTCTGTAAAGATGATATTTCTGCGTTATGATTATCGCGTTTTCAATGCCGTAAATCTTCTTTGCCCTGTCGATACTTTCAAAGGTCGATAGACCAAGGGTGTCCGTCATTATATCCTCCTCCGGCACGCCGAGTGAAAGGCAGACCCGTTTCATCGTGCCGACCTCGTCATATTTTTCCGCATTTTTACTGTCGCCGGAGAGGAGGAGCTTTTTCCCCGCGCCGTTTTTATAAAGGTTGACAGCTGTCAGGAGTCTGTCACGGAGCATATCACTCGGCGACCCATCGGGCTTTACGCCGCACCCGAGCACGATTATAACGTCGGCTTTTGCGTTTTCTCCGTCCGTAATGCTTTTTTGTGACGAAAAAACAACGGCGAAATTCAGGCAAAGACAAACGATAAAAATCAGCGCAAGCGCCGCGCATAAAACAATTAAAACTTTTTTCACCATGTTCCCCCTTGACCTTTCAACGTTGCTATGGTAAATTATCTATTGAAATTATATCACAACACGGAGGATTTGTAAACATGAACATATCAGCCGATATTCATACCCACACAAATTACAGCGACGGCAAGTTTTCCCCGCGTGAAATGCTTTCGGCCGCCATTGAAAAAGGGCTTGACGCCTACGGCTTTTCCGACCATGCGCATATGAAAATCGCCTCTCATTGGATGATGGCAGGCGAACGGACGGGGAATTACATAAAGGAAATAAACTCGCTGAAAACGGAGTTTTCGGGTCGGATAAAGGTTCTCTGCGGAATAGAGCACGATATTTTTTCGGACATCGACCTTGCCCCGTTTGATTATGTCATCGGCTCGGTGCATTATATAAAGCAGGGTGATGAATTCTGCCCCGTTGACTCAACAAAAGAAGAAGTGTTCAGGGCTGTAAAAACCTATTTCGGCGGCAGTCCTTATGCTTATTGCAAAGAATATTATTCTCTACTCGCCCGTCATGCGGAAAATCCAGAGGTCGACGTTGTCGGTCATTTTGACCTCGTTGAAAAATTCAATGACGATGGCTCCGTCTTTGACCGCTCATCGCCGGAATACAAAAAAATCGCCGTCCGCGCGATGGAAAAGCTGAATGACGCAGGCAAGATATTTGAAATAAACACGGGCGCTATGTTCCGCGTCGGACGCAGCGTGCCGTACCCCTCCGAATATCTTCTCCGCGCGCTTAGCGAAATGCACGGAAGAATCGTCTTTTCCAGCGACGCTCATTCAACGGACGCAATTGCTTTCGCCTTCGACCGCGCCTCAGCCCTCGCCGAAAAATGCGGCTTCTCCGACTTCGACCATACTTTTCTTTGAAAAGAAAAGTATGGTCGAAGTAAAAACAGAGATGAAAAATCATCTCTGTTTTCTTTTTATAAAATTTTTCAAACCAATAACCAAAGTTTCTTTTGCCTACTTTTCTTCTCAAAGAAAAGTAGCTTATCTCTGAACTCTGCCGCTGCCGCCGCCCTTTACGAGCGCATTTACTTCATCGACCGTCACACGGTTGAAGTCGCCTTCGATTGTGTGTTTCAGGCAAGAAGCCGCGGTTGCAAATTCTATGGCGTCCGCGGGGGACTTGCCGTTTACAAGGCTGTATATAAGTCCTGCGCCGAAGGAATCGCCGCCGCCGACACGGTCGACGATATGCACGGAATACTTCTTTGAGAAATAACATTCGCCGCCCGAATAGAGCATAGCTGCCCAGTTGTTGTCGTTTGCCGTAATGCTTTCGCGGAGCGTGATTGCAACGGAGGAGCAACCGAAACGCTCGCAGAGCTGTTTTACGACGTCCTTATAGCCTTCTCTGTCCAGCTTGCCGGTTTCAACGTCGGTCGAAGCCGCTTTGATACCGAAAACCTTGTCCGCGTCTTCCTCGTTTGCTATGCAGAGATCGACATACGTCATGAGCTCGCCCATAACTCTGCCCGCCTTTTCGCTTGTCCAGAGATTTTTGCGGAAGTTGAGGTCACAACTGGTTTTGACGCCGAGTTTCTTCGCCGTTTTGAGAGCGTCCAGACAGATTTCCGCGGTGCCGTCCGAGAGGGCGGGGGTTATGCCCGTGAAATGGAACCAGTCTGCGCCGGAAAGAATCTTTTCCCAATCGAAATCGTCTCTGCCGGCAGCCGATATGGAGCTGTATTTTCTGTCATAAACGACCTTTGACGGTCTCTGCGACGCACCCTTTTCGGCATAATAAATGCCGAGCCTGTCGCCGCCGCGGGCAATATCCGAAACGTCAACGCCTTCTGCGCGGAGCGCGCGGATGCAGCTGTCACCGATCGGGTTTGCGGGAATTTTTGTGACGAAACGAGCGTCCTCGCCGAAGCGGGCAAGGGAAACTGCAACGTTTGCCTCGGCTCCGCCGAACGTCGCGCAGAATTTATCCGCCTGTTCAAAGCGGAGGTATCCCTCCGGAGCAAGACGAAGCATTATTTCGCCGAAAGTGACTATTTTTTTCATTTATTTATCCTCCTTATTATCGTCGGGCGGGAGAAGGCGGAAGGTGTCACAATCGAAAAGCACGTGAGCACCGATGCTCCCCTCCTCGCACGAAATTTCTCTTTTACAGCCGCACTTTTTGCAGGCTATTTCAACCCTGTCCGGATGAGGGGTGACAACAAAGTCTCCTCCGTCGGGACAGTCACATTTGATTGCGTCGTCCTCCGCAAGCTCGCCGAGCGAGAAGAGGATCAGATCCTGAAGATGCGCATCGCCCCATTCTTCGTCCTCGGGCTTTTTGATATCGTCAAAGCTCTGCTCGCCGAGAAGCTCCGAAAGCTCGTCGTCCGACTTTTCAATCGCTTCGTCGACCTGCTTTTCATCTCCTATGAAAAGGATATCCATTCCCGCATAGGGACAGGGGAAAGTGAAAAGTTCTCTTGACATCAGCGTCTTTCTTGAAATGACGAAGGTGTGCGGCGAATCGCAGAAAACGCAGGGTACCGTAAAGCGGTATTTTCCGTCCGACGTTTTGTTTATCGTAAGCTCGCTGCCGCCGCAGTCACACTTTAATTTCAGCATATCGCCCGACAGCGCAAGCGCGCCGACAACCGTGCGCACGGTGCCTCCGCATTCGTCGCAACGATAGGCTATATCTATATTTTTCGGTTCAAGTATCATTTGATTTCCTCCCCGTTTTTATAGCGTTCGTAATAAAAAAGATATTGCTGTGCAACTCCCGCATAATCGCCGAGGTCGCCAAGGTCTATCCCGTTTTTATAGTATTTGTCCAGCACGCGCTTTATCCATACGTCGATCGGGAATGAGGAGAGGCGATGAAAGCCGAAAAGCAAAGCGCAGTTTGCAACCTTGGGTCCGACGCCGCATATCTTCATCAGCTCTTCGCGAGCGGCTTCATCATCCATAGCCGCAATCAAGCCGAGATCCGTCTCGCCCGAAGCGACCCTCTTTGCCGCGTCGCTTATGTATTTTGCACGAAACCCCGTGCCGCAGGAGAAAATGTCAATCTCGCTTGCGCAGGCAAGCGTCTCCGCCTTCGGAAAGCTGTAATATATCTTCCCGCCGGACTCAAACGGCTCGCCGAATTTTTCGCAGAGCCGCGCGATAATTTTCTTTATCCTGCCGATATTGTTGTTTTGCGAGACGATAAACGAACAAAGCGCCTCCCATTCGTCCTGCCGGAGAATCCTTATTCCGTTTCCGACGCGCATTGCGTCAAAAATGACGTCTCCGTATTTGCCGAAATGCTCGCCGATGTTCTTTTTTATGGCGTCGTAATCCTCGTCAATGCAGAGAAACCGCCGCCAGAGTTCTCTGTCCTGCCCGCCGTCAACTGTGACCGTATCGCCGCGGACGGAGATTTTTGCGTGCTCGCGCCCGACAGTCCCCTCCGCCGACCCGTCCGCAAGGACGTCAAACCGGAAGCACTGACCGCAGTCAAAAGTGAGGGCGGGAGAGAAATTCCGGACGCCTTCAAAAACTATTTTATCCGTGAAAACGGCTGTCTGTATCATGATATGCCCTCCTTTGTCGCAGGCTCATACTCAATTATGCGTTATTTTCGCCGTTTTGTCAACCGAAGGGGCATAAAATTAATCATTATTTAACGATTTTTTATTGTAATTACGAGAAAAAGATGATATTATTATGAAAGAAAATCGAAGCTTTTATTTTCGGAGGAAAAATCTATGAAATTAAAACTTATGACCTATAACATCGCGGCGACGAGAGACTTCGGCAAGGGCGCGGGAAAACCCTTTGAATATTCCGTTGAAAAATATGCCCAAATGATAAAGGAGCAGAGCCCCGATATCTGCGGGCTCAACGAGGTTGACTATATGCTCGTCCGCAGCGGCAGAATAAAAACCACTCGGGCTTTGGGAGCACTTCTCGGCTATGAGGACGCATTTGCGCCGGCGGTCACGTGGCTTTTCGGCGGCAAGCCGGGCAATTACGGCAACGGCTTCCTCTCAAAGCATCATATAAAAGACGTGCGCATCTGCCCCATTCCCGACCCCGTGACGCGTGACGAGGACGTCTATTACGAAACAAGAGTCATTCTCAATGCGCTCGTCGATTTTGACGGCACGGACGTTGACGTTTTCGTTTCGCATTTCGGTCTTGCAAAGGCGGAAAGAGCAAACGCCGTAAAAATTCTGGCGGAGCTGATAAAGGACAGCAGTCATCCCGTTATCGTTATGGGAGATTTCAACGCTCAGCCCGACGACCCCGTTCTCGACCCCATCCGCGGGCTTCTCTCCGATACGTTTGACGTCTATCCGGACAAAAACGCAAAAACCTACCCGACAAATCCGGAATTCGGCCCCGACCAGAAGATAGATTATATCTTCGTCAGCAAGGAATTCAGAACGGAGTCCGTTGAAATAATCGACAGGCAGCTCTCCGACCACAAGGCGTATATCGCAAACGTAGAGCTGACGGTATAAATCCAAAAGGAGACGCTCTCTTGGCAGAAAAGATATATACGATACCGATAAACGAGGCTTTTGATAAGACCCTCGAAAGCGAAACTCCGGACTGCCCCCTCTGCCTTTTGCGCAGAATGCTCGAAAAAAACGAGATTGAACGTATAACCGGCGCAGCGATGATGGAGCCGGATGTCCGGATTGAAACAAACAAAAAGGGCTTTTGCCGCAGGCACTTCGATATGATGACGGGCGGCGGCGGAAGTCGTCTTCCCATCGCGCTTATGCTTGAAAGTCACATCGCCGAGACGGAAAAGGAAATCTTCTCCGGCGGCACTCTCTTTGACGGCAAGGGCGCAAAGGAGGAGGAAAAGCTGGCAAGGCTTGAAGCCTCCTGCTATGTCTGCTCGCGCGTCGACGACGCTTTTTCAAAAATGCTCGGCACGGTGATATATCTCTGGGAAAACGAGGAGCAGTTCCGCGAAAAATACAAGGCGCAACGTTGCTTCTGCCTGCCGGACTACAAGCTCCTGCTCGCAGCGGGCAGAGACAATCTCCCGAAAAAAATGTTCGGCGAATTCTTTTCCGTATCGCGGGATATTATGAAAAAGTATATTCACGAGCTTGGGGGCGACGTCAGCTGGTTCTGCAAAAAATTTGACTATCGCTATGACTCCGAGCCGTGGTACAACGCAAAGGACTCCGTTCCGAGGGCAATAAATTTCCTCTCCGGAGGCGTCAACTCCGAAGAGAACAAGTAATCGGTCAATAAAAATATTCACAAAATAAAGGAAGGCAAAAACAATGAAACAGTTCAGAAGAATAGGCATACTTACGTCGGGCGGCGACGCTCCCGGCATGAACGCCGCATACAGAGCGGCGGCAAGAGCGGCTCTTGCAAGAGGCGTTGAGGTTTACGGTATTTATGAAGGCTATAAGGGGCTTATAAACGACAATATGGTGCTCGTCAAGTCCCCCTCCGACGTATCGAACATCATCACGCGCAGCGGTACCGTCCTTTATACCGACCGTTGCCTTGAATTCAAAACGGAAGAAGGCATGGCAAAGGCTATTGCCGTCTGCAAAAAGAATCATATCGACGGTATAATCGCTATCGGCGGTGACGGAACGTTCCGCGGCGCAACCGACCTTTCCAAGCGCGGCATACCGACGATCGGTATCCCCGGCACGATTGATAACGACATAACCTCCACCGATTATACAATCGGTTTTGACACGGCAATGAACACAGTCATCGCTATGGTTGACCGTCTCCGCGACACTTGCGAATCGCACGCGCGCTGCGATGTTGTTGAAGTCATGGGTCGCTGGGCAGGACATATTGCGCTCCGCACAGGCATCGCAACCGGCGCAACGGCTATCGCAATCCCCGAAATCCCCTTTGACGAAGACAAGGCAATCGAGGACATAAAGCGGGCAAGAGCCGGCGGCAAGAGAGCGTTTATCGTCATCGTTTCCGAGGGGCTTCCCGGTTATGCGGAGCAGCTCGCAAAGACCATTCAGGACAAAACAGGCGTTGAAACAAAGTTTGCCCGTCTTGCGCACGTTCAGCGCGGCGGCTCGCCCACTCTTGAGGACAGACTCGTCGCTTCCGAAATGGGCGTTTATGCCGTTGACCAGCTTCTCGCAGGTCATTCCGACCTTGTTGTCTGCAAGGTTGACGACAAAATCTGCTGCACGGATATCAAATATGCGCTGACGGTTGACAGAATGTTCAAAAAGAAAATCACTCCCGAAGAAATCGCCGCGCTCTCTCCCGAGGACAAAGCGTCTATGGAGGCGCGCTGCGCAAAGGTGCTTTCCGGTATGCAGCGTCTTTACGAAATCGCTGACGAAATCCAATAACCTACTTTTCTTTGACCGTACTTTTCTTTGAAAAGAAAAGTAGGCAAAAGAAACTTCAGTTATCAGAGAGTTTGTGCAGATTTTTAAGTTTCTGCACAGACGGGGCTTGAACAAAAGGCAAAAGAAACTTCGGTTATCGGGAAGTTTGTGCGGAGTTTTATGCCTCCCCTGTGTAAGGGGAGGGGGACCACGAAGTGGTGGAAGGGATTTGCGAGTGTGCGAAGCACGCTTGCAGGCGTCGCCGAGACGGGTTGTAAAAAACAATCCCTCACCGCCTTCGGCGGAGCTCCCTTTACACAAGGGAGCCTAAAACGCGCCTTTTTAATCAATCCGCGCCGCAGGCGCACCTTTTCTCTTCGATCTTCTCTCTTCTCTTTTCTCTCCGCGGAGCGGTCTGCTTTGCGGCTTCACTAATTCCAGCGAGGTAAAAATATGATAAACTGCTACTCCTCCGCCGACAAAAAAATCATGGCGGAGGCAATTTCCGACAGTTGTATCCGTCTCTGCGTTGCCGATACGGACGACAAAGAATGCGGGCTGAACCGTTACAGCATTTACGAAACGCTTTCCTCTCCCGATTTTTCATCGCAAAAAAACGGGGAAAACACGGTTATATCCGTCAAAAATGCGCGACTTGAAGTCTCACCGGACGGCAATTTTGTCTTTTCGGACGGCAACGGAAATGTTTTGCTTTCGTCGAAAAGCATTGAAAAACACCGCGCAGGCTTTGACGCAAGCCTTGCGTACAATGAAGGCGCAAGGATTTACGGTCTCGGCGATGCAACGCGTCGTCAGATAGAAAAAACCGGCTTTGCGACGGAAATGTGGGTTCGCAACGTCAAGTGCTATATCCCGATTTCCTTCATTCACAGTCACGACGGCTGGGGACTGCTCCTCAATTCGACGTGGCGTCACGCAGTTGACGTCGGTCACAAGGAAAAGGACACTCTGCGCATAGCCGCAAAGGGCGGTGCGTTTGACGTTTACCTTTTTTCCGCTCCGTCGACGGAAAAAATGCTTTATGAATATACGCGCGTCGTCGGCAGACCGATAATGCTCCCGAAATGGGCATACGGACTTTCGTTCGTGGCAAATCAGAATAACGACATAAACGACACGATGAACGACTGCAAAAACTTCCGCAGAGAGGACATCCCCTGCGATATAATCGGGCTTGAACCCGGCTGGACAGCCGATCACCGTTATCATTTCGGAACGGACAAGCAATGGAACGGCAGAACATACCCCGTTCCCGCCTGGCAGAAGGGCGACAAAGCGTCAACCTTTCTCGGCGCGATGGAAAGGATAAACTTTCATCTGAGCCTTTGGCTCTGTATCGAATACGACCTTTCCTATGAAGAAGAGCGCAGAGCGGGTTATGAGGTCAAGCCGGACGAGATAATCTGGGACGATGACGACTATGTTCACGATTCCCATTTTGCAACGAAGGCACGCCTTGACGAAAACACAAAGCTGGAGGAGCCGTTCTTCGAGCACCTGAAAAAGTTCGTTGACGACGGCGCGGAATGCTTCAAGCTGGACGGCTGTCATCAGATAGACGACCACCCCGACCGTCAATGGGGCAACGGAATGAGCGATGAAGAAATGCACAATCTTTTCCCGCTCATTTACGCAAAACAGATGAGTCTCGGCTTCCGCGAGCATACCGGCAGACGCGCGATGATTTATACGTCCGGCGGATATACCGGTATTCAGAAATATGCGGCAACCTGGGCAGGCGACACGGGCGGCGGCGCAAAGCCTCTCGCTTCAATGCTAAACCTCGGTTACAGCGGCCATTCAAACGTCAGCTGCGATATGGAAACAAACTCGGCAGAGGGTATTCATTTCGGATTTATGCAAACGTGGTCTCAGCTTTCAAACTGGGCATACTGGAATCAGCCGTGGTACCTCGGCGACGACCTTTGCGACTGCTTCCGCTTCTATGCAAAGCTGCGTTATCGTCTTGCGCCGTATATTTACACAATGGCACACAAGGCGGCGGAAACGGGATATCCCGTTATGCGCGCAATGTCGATGGAGTGCCCCGAAATGAAAAACGCAGACGCGCTCTGCTGTCAGTATATGTTCGGAGACAGCATTTTAACCTCGGCATTTGTTGACGAAGTCACCCTTCCGGAGGGCGGCTGGATAAACGGCTGGACGGGCGAAAATGCCGACGGCGGCAAGACTTATCCCGTCGCAAAAGAAGGGCTTATCGGCGGACCGCTTTATATAAAGTCGGGCGCGATTATCCCGACAATGGCAGACAAAAATCATCTCGGCACGGACGCTTTCGAAAACGTGACGTTCAACGTCTATCCGTCCCTGTCCGAAACCTCGTTTACTCTTTATGATGACGACGGTATCACTTACGGCTACGAGACCGGCAGCTTTACGGAGGTTACCGTCACGGCAAGGCGCGACGGCGGAAAATCCGTCGTAACGGTTATGCCCCGCAGGGGTGGCTTTGACGGCATGCCCGAAAAATGCGTCTATACTGTTGCGCTCTGCTCCGGCAAGGCTTCCTCCGCAACGGTCGACGGAACGCCTGCTGAGCTTGCGGAAAGCAAGAGCTTCTGCGGCGCGGACGCAGTTTCTGTCAGAATAGAAGTCGGCGAAAAGCCCGTAACAATCGAATTCAAATCTTAACATTTAAGGTCGGCAGGAAACTGCCGACCTTTGTTTTTTCGGAAAATCGTGCGTCCGAAGGTTGACATCACCGTATAAATATTATATAATTATATTATTATATTATGGACATTTGCGCAAAGTCGCAGGAAAGGCATAATAATGATAAGAAGTATGACAGCTTACGGGCGCTCAAAGAAGGAAACCTCCGAGCGCAGCGTCCTTGTTGAGATAAAGTCGGTCAACAACCGCTATCTCGACTGCACAATCAAGATTCCCCGTCTTTTCGGGTTTCTTGAAGAAAAAATCAAATCACGTCTCACGGAAAGAGGCATTTCAAGAGGCAAGGTCGACGTTTTCGTCACAATCGATATTCTCGAAAACCCGGGAATCGAGGTCGAGCTTGACCGCGCGTATGTAAAGAGCTATATCGACGCACTCCGCCGCCTTTCCGAGGAATTCGGGCTTACGGACGACCTCTCAACGATGAGAATTGCCCAGAACAGAGACATTTTCACCGTCAAAAAAGCGGATGAGGACGTCGACGCGGAATGGCAGAAGCTCCTTCCCGTGCTTGACGAGGCAATCGACGCGTTTCTTTCCGCAAGAGAGACGGAAGGCGCGAACATGAAAGCGGATATCGTCGAAAAGAGAAAGAAGGTCGAAGCGCTGGCAAAGAAGATTGCGCCGCTTTCGGAGGCGGATGTCAAGGGTCAGTATGACAAAATCCGCACGCGCATAGCGCAGATAGCGGGCGACGGCGTCGCCTTTGACGAGGGCAGACTGCTGACGGAATGTGCCCTTGCCGCCGACAAGCTGGCAATCGACGAGGAGCTTGTCCGTCTGGATTCGCACTTCGCCGCTTTTGACGAAATCATCGAATCGGATGAGCCTGTCGGCAGAAAGCTGGATTTTCTCCTTCAGGAGATAAACAGAGAGACAAACACAATCGGTTCAAAGGCAAACAACGCGGAAATTGCGAAGCTCGTTGTCGAAATCAAGGCAGAGCTTGAAAAAATCCGCGAGCAGATACAGAATATTGAATGATTCCGAAAGGACGGCACAAATAATTTTATGATGAAATTTATAAACATCGGTTTCGGTAATATGGTTGCGGCGCACAGAGTTGTCGCTGTTGTCAGTCCCGAATCCGCACCGATAAAGCGACTTGTTGCAGAGCAGAAGGAAGCCGGCGGGCTTATCGACGTTTCCTGCGGCAGACGCACCCGCTCCGTTATAATAACGGACAGCGACCATGTCATTCTGTCCGCCCTTGCGGCGGAAACGATATCGGGCAGACTTGAAGGACTGTTCGAGCCGGACGATGAAGACGAGGATGATGACGAATGAATGACGGCAAAAAAGGATTGCTCTTTGTTATATCCGGCCCCGCCGGAAGCGGAAAGAGCACGATAAACAAGAAACTCGTCGATTCGGGCAATTTTGAATTCTCCGTCTCCGCAACGACAAGAAAACCGAGAGCGGGCGAGATTGACGGAGTCCATTATCATTTCATTTCCCTTGAGGAATTTGAAAAGAAGATTACCGCGGGCGAAATGCTCGAGCATGCGGAATATGTCGGCAATCTTTACGGAACGCCGAGGGCGGCTGTCGAACGCTGTCTTGACGCGGGAAAGAATATCATTCTGGAAATAGAGGTTCAGGGCGCAACGCAGGTGAAGGAAAAAATGCCGGAGGCGGTCATGATTCTGATTCTCCCGCCGGACGCCAAAACCCTTGAGGAGCGCCTGCGCGGCAGGGGCACGGAAACGGACGAAATAATCCGCAGGAGAATGGAAGCATCGCGCTATGAGCTTGAATATTTTTCCAAATACGATTACATCGTCATAAACGGTCACGGTGAATCGGACAAGGCAGCAGAGCTTATAATGTCAATCGAAAAGGCGGAAAAGGCACGCACCTTCCGCAACAGAGAAGTAAAAGAAAAATTTTTTAATTGATTAGGAGATAAACGTTATGATGATTAAGCCTTCAATCGACCAGCTTACAAAAGGCAAAATGAATCGCTATATGCTCGTTATGGCAACGGCAAAATGCGCAAGAATGGTAACCGATGAATACGTTGCGCAGAGAGAAAAAGCGGAAAAAATGATTGAAAGAAAAGAAACGGACAAGACTATCGCCGCGCTCATCAAGGGCGACGTCCGCGATAAGAAAGCCGTTGAAAACGCTGTTCAGCGTCTTTACAGAGGCGATTTTGAGGTTGTTGACCCCGAAGCAGACAAAGAAATTCACGACGATCTTTAATCAAAAATGGAGAAATATGACCGCGCCGTCGAAGTCAGGCTTTTAGACATTCCTCACCATCTCGACTCGGTTTATACCTATTACGTTCCCGATTCGGAGGAAAGAAGGGTCATGCGCGGGGATTTTGTGCTTGTGCCGTTCGGCGCGGGCAACAGAAAGCAGAGCGCGATAGTCACCGCCTCAGAGCACAGGGAGGAAACAGAGGACGGGCTTTCCTTAAAGCCCATAATATCCGTTATCAATCCCGACCTTTCGCTCACGGAAGAGATGATGGGCACAGTCGATTTTCTCTGCGAGCGCACATTTTGTTCGATCGGAGACGCTGTCCGCAGGCTTATTCCGGCGGACGCATTTGAAAAAGCGGAGGACTGGTTTTCCGCGGCAGACGGAGTGGACGTTTCGTCTCTCAATCAGAAGAGCCGCGTCCTTTTCGATTATCTGCTGGAAAACGGCAAAACTCCTCTTTCCGAGCTGAAAAAGGCTTTTTCGGACGACGTCTCTTCCCTTGCCCGCAAAATGGCAAGGAGCGGGGAGCTTGTCTCCGAGCTGAAAATAAAAGGCGCGACAAAAGCGGAGGAGAAGATTGCCGTTCTGCGCGAAGACGCGGACGAAAGCACGCTTTCCATGCCGAGAACGACGGAAAACCACCGTCGTCTTTACGAAAGAATCCGCGAGGCGGGCAGAATTCCGCTTTCGGAGCTGACGGAAGAAGGCTTTTCGCCGTCGACTGTAAGCGGGCTCGAAAAGCGCGGACTTGTAAACGTTATAAAACAGGAAAAGTTGCGCCTTCCTTATATGAATTTCCCCGTCAAAGCGGGCAAGACAGAGCTTTCCGAGGGGCAGGCGCGGGCGAAAAAGGAGCTTTTGTCGCTTATCGACGGAAAGCCGCACGGTGCGCTTTTATACGGGGTGACAGGCTCCGGCAAGACAAGCGTCATCCTTTCGCTCTGCGAGGACGTTGTCAGAACGGGCAAAACGGCGATAGTTCTCGTTCCGGAAATTGCGCTGACGTGGCAATCGGTTGCGATGTTTTCCGCGCGCTTCGGGGACAGGCTCGCCGTTATTCACTCGGCACTTTCCACAGGCGAGCGGTTTGACACTTACAGAAAAATCCGCCGCGGCGACTGCGACGTTGTCCTCGGCACGCGTTCGGCAATTTTCGCTCCGCTTGAAAATCTCGGGCTGATTGTCATAGACGAGGAGCAGGAGCATACGTATAAATCCGATCAGTCGCCGAAATATTCCGCAAAGGATGTCGCGCGTCACCGTTGCGAAAAAAACGGTGCGCTTATGCTCTTATGCTCGGCAACGCCGTCCGTTGAAACTTATTACAGGGCGGTGACCGGAGTATATTCGCTTATAAAGCTCGAAGGCAGATACGGAAAGGCAACCCTACCAAGCGTAACTCTCGCCGATATGCGCGAGGATTCATCGGATTTCAGAATAATCGGCAAGGTGCTTGCGGAAAAGCTGATAAAAAATTACGAGGAGGGGCATCAGTCGCTTCTCTTTCTCAACAGAAGGGGTTACAGCAGCTTTCTCATCTGCCGCAAATGCGGGGGCGTTATGCTCTGCCCGCATTGCTCCGTCGCCCTGACGTATCATGTAAGCGGCGGCAGGGGCTCGATGGTCTGTCATTACTGCGGCTACAAGACAAATCCGCCGAAGACCTGTCCCGCCTGCGGGAGCGAGCATATAGGCTACATGGGCTACGGCACCCAGGCGCTTGAAGAAGCCGTAAAATCGCTTATACCGTCTGCAAGGGTGCTCCGTATGGACGCGGACACAACGACGGGAAAATATTCAAGGGACGAGATAATCGGCAAGTTTTCAAGAGGCGAAGCCGATATACTTCTCGGCACGCAGATGATAGCAAAGGGGCATAATTTTCCCCGTGTGACGCTTGCGGCGGCAGTCTCTGCGGACAGCTCCCTCTATTCCGACGATTTCCGCGCGGCGGAGAGGACGTTTTCCGTCATAACGCAGCTCGTCGGCAGGTCGGGAAGAAGCGACGAGCACGGAGAGGCTGTCGTTCAGACATACTGTCCCGACAGCGAAACGATACGTCTCGGCGCCGAGCAGGACTATGAAAAGTTTTTTGAAAACGAAATCGCCCTGCGTCGCGCTCTGCTGTTTCCGCCCTTCTGCGACATTGCGCTGTTTTCGGTATCGTCATCGGAGGAGGCGGCTTCAAGAGAGTTTGCCGCAAAGCTTGCGGAGGAGCTTTCGCGCCTTTCAAAAGGAAAATATACGGACGTCCCGCTGACGGTTTTCGGTCCGTTCGAGGCACCGCTTTATAAACTGAAAAACAAATACAGAATGAGAATTCTGATAAAACATAAAAACAATTCCCGCTCGCGCGCGTTGTTTTCCGAATTGCTTCTCGGCGCGGAAAAAGCGGCGGGAGGGAAAATATCCGTCTCCGTCGATATAAATCCGTCGACGGTATAAAAGGAGGAACCATGGCAAGGCTGAAAATAATAACGGAAGAGGAGCCGCTCCGCAAAAAGAGCCGCCCGATTACGGAAATAACGGACAGAATCAGAACTCTTCTCTCCGATATGCTGGAAACTATGCGCGATGCGGACGGCGTCGGGCTTGCGGCTCCGCAGGTCGGCGTTCTGCGCCGCGCCGTCGTGATTGAAGTGACAGAGGGCGAGGTGCTTTATCTTATCAATCCCGAAATAATCGAAACGGCTGGAGAGCAGGTAGGCCCCGAGGGGTGTCTTTCGCTGCCCGGCGAGCAGGGGATCGTTCGCAGACCGAATTATGTGAAAATCCGCGCTCTGGATATTGACGGAAATGAACAAACCTATGAGGGAATGGGGCTTCTGGCGCGCGCCATGTGTCACGAAATCGACCATCTCGACGGTATCCTTTATCCGGACAAGGCGGAAAGAATGATATCGGCGGATGAGCTTGAAGAAGGAGACGAAAATTGAGAATACTTTTCTTCGGCACACCCGAATTTGCAAAAAACGTGCTTTCGGCAATCGCCGCTTCGGAATATAAAAACGATATAATCGGCGTTGTCACAAGAGAGGACAAGCCGAAGGACCGCGGTCACAAGCTCATGCCGACACCCGTTAAGGTGCTGGCGCAGGAGCTCGGCTATCCGGTTTATCAGCCGTCGACATTGAAGGAAGAGGTTTTCGGCGAAACGTTCCGTTCGCTTGCGCCCGACCTTTGTATCGTCGTCGCATACGGCAAAATCCTGCCGCATTACGTGCTTTTTGAGCCAAAATACGAGTCGATAAACGTTCACGGGTCAATCCTGCCGAAATACAGAGGCGCCGCTCCCTTTCAGAGAGCCATTATGGCGGGGGAAAAGGAAATCGGCATAACTATAATGAAAATGGACGACGGGCTGGACACGGGCGATATGCTTGCAAAGGTTTCCGTGCCGCTTTTGCCGTCGTCGACGTGCGGCGATATTGAAAACGAGCTTGCCGCAAAGGGCGCGGCTCTTCTGCTTGACGTCATCCGCGCGATCGGAACGGACAAATACCCGCCCGAAAAACAGGACGACGGTCTTTCAACCTATGCAAAAAAGATTGAAGCGGAGGACAGGATAATTGACTTTTCGGAAAGTGCGGACGTATGCTCCCGGAGAATCCGTGCGCTTTCCCCCGCTCCGCTCGCACATACGGACATCGACGGTCTCCCCGTGAAGATAACACGCGCCGTCACCGCCGAAGGCGAAAGCAAAGGCGAGCCCGGAACGGTTGCCCTTCTCATCGGCAAGGGCGACGGCAGAATAGAAATAAACTGCGGCGAGGGCAGACTTGCAATCCTGCGGCTTATTCCGCAGGGCAAAAATGAAATGAGCGCGGGAGATTTTATCCGCGGAAGAAAGATAACAGAGAGCTCGGTTCTCGGAAAAGGAGAAAACAAATGACGATATTCGGCTATTATTTTGAAAGCTACTATCTTTATATAGTCCTTGTGCTTCCGTGCGTCATCTGGGCAATGATTGCGCAGATAAGAGTTCAGGCGGCATACGGAAGATTTTCCCGTGTGCGCACTATGAAAGGACTGACGGGCGCAGAAACAGCTGAAAAAATTCTCCGCTCGCAGGGGATAACGAACGTTGCCGTGGCTCCGTGCAGAGGTCACCTCTCCGACCACTACGACCCCCGCACAAACACGGTTTTCCTTTCGGAAGGGGTTTACGGTTCAAGCTCCGTTGCCGCATGCGGCATAGCCGCGCACGAATGCGGTCACGCAATTCAGCACGCGACGGGCTATGCGCCGCTCAGGCTGCGCGCCGCGCTCATACCGATAACAAATCTCGGCTCCAATCTTGCAATGCCGCTGGTTCTCATCGGGCTTTTGCTTTCGTCGTTTTCTTATGACTCGGACGTCGGCTTTTATATTGCTTTCGCCGGCGTTATATGCTTTGCGACGGCAACCGTTTTCCAGCTTGTGACGCTTCCCGTTGAGTTCAACGCAAGCCGTCGTGCGCTTTCCGTGCTTGAAAGCGAGGGAATCGTCTCCTCGGACGAGAAAAGCGGAGTGCGCAAGGTGCTTTGGGCAGCGGCAATGACGTATGTCGCGGCGCTCTTTGTCTCGCTTGCAAACCTCCTCAGAATTCTTATAATCGTTATGGGCGGAAGGAACAGAAGAAGATGACGGCACGTCAGGCGGCATTTCTGTCGCTTCAGAAATTTGAAAAGGACGGAAAGTATTCAAACATTGAGCTTTCCGCGTCGATAGAAAAATACGGGCTGACAGGCGTTGAAAAAGCGTTCTATACCGCCCTTTTATACGGCGTCATCGAACGCAGACTGACCCTCGACCGGCTCATTTCCCTCTTTTCGGATCGCGACCCCGAAAATATAGACAGGGACGTAAGAACCGCGCTTTATATCGGGCTTTATCAGCTTTATTTTATGGATAAAATTCCGGACTCGGCGGCTGTGAACGAGTCTGTCTCGCTTCTGACCCGATTCACCGCAAAAAAGAACAGCGAAGCCTTTGCAAACGCCGTTCTCCGTCGCGCGGCAAGGGAAAAGGGCAGAAATTACCTGCCCGACCGCTCGTCGGACGAGATAAAATATCTTTCGATAAAATATTCCGTTCCCGAATGGATATGCGGAAAATGGACGGAGGAGCTGGGCGCGGAAAAGGCGGAAAAATGTCTTGCCGCAACGCTCTCTCATCCCTTTATGACGGTTACCGTCAACACCCTCCGCGTTTCAAGGGAAGAATTTATAAAAATGCTTGAGGATGAAGGAATTCATTCCGAGCCGACAACGTTTTCTCCTCGCGGCGTCCGCATGACGGAAAACGTTCCCTATGAAAAGCTCCTGCGCTTTGAGGACTTCTTTTTCGTGCAGGACGAGGCTTCGCAGATATGCTGCGAGGCTCTCGGCATGGAAAAGGGGGAAAGCCTGCTCGACGCATGCGCGTGTCCCGGCGGAAAGAGCTTTTATTCCGCCATCCGCGCCGGAAACGAAGGAAAAATAGTATCGCGCGACCTGCACAAAAACAAACTGTCGCTTATAAAAAAAGGCGCCGAAAGGCTCGGCGTTGACATAATCGAAACAAGGGTACAGAATGCGTCGGTGCCCTGCGGGGAGGAAAAATTTGATCGCGTCCTCTGTGACGTTCCCTGCTCCGGCCTCGGCGTTATGGCAAAGAAGCCGGAAATACGCTATAAATCCGAGGAGGAGACGCTCCGCCTGCCGGAGCTCGGATATTCGATTCTCTCCGCATGCTCTGAGAGCGTAAAGGACGGCGGCACACTCGTTTATTCGACGTGTACCGTCTCAAAGGACGAAAACGAAAAGGTTATAGAGAGATTTCTCTCCGAGCATACGGATTTTGCCCCCGAGGGATTCTCCGTCGGCGGTATAACTTCGGACGGGGTGTGCGTTCTGCTCCCGTGCGACTACGGCACAGACGGCTTCTTTATCGCAAAAATGAGGAAAATAAAATGACGGATCTTTTAAGTCTCGGTCTGCCCGAGCTTGAAAATTACATAACCGGGCTCGGCGAGCCGAAATTCCGCGCAAAACAGATTTTCGGCTGGCTTATGCGCGGAAAAAATATCGACGAGATGAACAACGTCCCGAAGAGTCTGCGCGAAAAACTGAAGGCTGACGCCTTCGTATCGACTGTCACCCTTCGGGAGAAAAAGGTCTCCTCGGACGGAACTCAGAAATTCCTTTTCTCCCTCTATGACGGCGAATGTATCGAGTCCGTGCTGATGAAATACGAGCGCGGATATACCGTCTGCATTTCGACGGAGGCTGGGTGCGCCATGGGCTGTAAATTCTGCGCGTCGACCCTCGGCGGACTTTCAAGAAGGCTCCTGCCGGGAGAAATGCTTTCGCAGGTCATTTATGCGCAGAACGAGGCGGGAGAAAAGCTCTCCGGCATCGTTCTGATGGGTATCGGCGAGCCGCTTGACAACTATGATAACGTTCTGAAATTTCTCCGCCTTGTCGGCTCGGAGGACGGGCTGAACATCGGCTATCGGCATATTTCCCTTTCCACATGCGGCCTTGTCGACAAGATATACCGCCTTGCAGAAGAGGAATTGCCAATTACGCTTTCTATTTCGCTTCACGCGTCCGATAACGAAACCCGCTCCTCTCTCATGCCGATAAACCGGAAATGGTGCATTGAGGAGCTTCTGACGGCGTGTCACGATTATTTTGCGAAAACAGGACGGAGAATATCCTTTGAATACACGCTTGCGGCAGGCAAAAACGATACGGAAAAGGACGCGCGCGCCCTTTCGGCAATCCTGAAAAAATACTGCCCCGATATGCCGCTGCACGTAAATCTTATTCCCGTCAACGCAACGGGCAGGGGCTTTTCCCCTTCGGACAGAGAAAATGTCCGTCGCTTTGCCGAAACTCTGACAAAAAATCATATCGTTGCGACTGTGCGCCGTCATCTCGGCGGCGATATCGACGCCTCCTGCGGTCAGCTCCGCGCAAAAACAAAAAACGAAAACGCATAATTTATTCTTCATACAAAAAGGAAGGGCTTGATACTAATGAAATTCTGCGGTAAATCCGATATAGGCATGCAAAGAAAAATCAATCAGGACAGCTTCAAATGCCTGTCGCTCTGGGGCGGAGAGGCAACGCTTCTCATCGTCTGCGACGGGATGGGCGGTCACAAGGCGGGCGAAATTGCCAGTAGCAGAGCGGTTTCCGCCTTCTGTGACAAAATGGTCGCCTCTCCGTGCATATCGGAAACGCCCTCGGAACAGCTCGGGGAAATACGTCACACGATGATTTCCGCGGCGAAGGCTGCAAACAGCCTTATTTACCGCATGTCGAACGATTTTGACGAGCTCTCCGGCATGGGAACGACCCTTGTTGCCGGACTTATATATCAGAATCAGCTGTTTTGCGTCAACATCGGCGACAGCCGCCTTTATATCATGACCGAAGCCGAAACCCGACAGATCACTCATGATCATTCCTTTGTTCAATATCTTCTCGATTACGGCAAAATAACGCCCGAAGAGGCAAAAACATATCCGAGGAAAAACGTCATAACTCAGGCGGTCGGTATCAACCCCCGCACCGAGGCTGACTTTTTCTGCGTCCGACTCAACGATTGGGGCAACGGATACCTTCTTCTTTGCACGGACGGGCTTTCAAACTATGTAACTCCCGAGCAAATGTCAAAAGCGCTTTACAGTGCGCCGAAATGCGAGGACGGGACAACCAATCTCGACCTTGCCGCAGACAAGCTCATATCCCTTGCAAACGCCGCAGGCGGTGCCGATAATATCACCGCCGTTATTGCCCAGTTTTAACGCGGGCAAAAAACTAAAGCTCTGAAAGGTTAAAATATCATGGATGTTTTCAATAAATACGTAGGGCAGGTTTTTGACGGCAGATATAAAATCGAAGGGTCCGTCGGTCAAGGCGGAATGGCTGTCGTTTTTGAAGCGACCGACCTGCTCACAAACCGCAAGGTTGCCGTCAAAATGCTGAAAGATTCCGTCGCGGGCAACACTCAGGCAATAAAACGGTTTATTATTGAGTCAAAAGCCGTTGCAATGCTCAACCATGAACATATAGTCAAGGTTTACGATATCTCCGTGCGCGGCGAACATAAATATATCGTCATGGAGTTTTTGGGCGGAATAACTCTCCGCGAATACATGAAAATCAAAGGCGTGCTCTCCTGGAGAGAAACCGTTGAATTTGCGGAGCAGATTCTCTCCGCCCTGAACCACGCACATTCAAAAGGCGTTATCCACAGGGACATAAAACCGCAAAACATCATGCTGCTTGAGGGCGGATTTGTCAAGGTGACAGACTTCGGCATTGCCAAAATACCGAAAGCCGAAACGCTCACCATGGCGGACAAAGCAATCGGGACAGTGTTCTATCTCAGTCCCGAGCAGGCGCAGAGCAGAAAGATTGACCTGCGCAGCGACCTTTATTCGCTCGGCGTTATGATGTATGAAATGGTGACGGGCAAAATGCCGTTTACGGCGGAAACGCCTGTTGCGGTCATATATCAGCATATCAGCACGCCGCCCGTGCCGCCGTCACAGATCAATCCCAAAATTCCGATCGGACTTGAACAGATAATTCTCTGCGCGATGGAGAAAAATCCCGAAAACCGTTATCAGAGCGCAGTTCAGATGTATCGCCATCTGCAAAGACTGAAACAGGACCCTTCCGTTGTTTTTGTTCAGAGACGTCCTCATCAGAAGACAATAACATCGGAGACACCCGTTCCGCCCGTAAAGCGCGGTCCGGCGGAAAATCATCAGAGCAAAAAGCCGGGCTCATCTCAACCGGCTAAAAAGCCCCGAACCTCCGGTGGCAGAGCGTCCGTTTCAACCCATTCCGATGACAGCACAGGCGTCCCGCTCTGGCTTGCCGCGTGCATTTTCATAGCGTTTCTTGTTCTTGCCGTTGTCGGAATAATTGTCATTTACAATTTGCTTTTCAGTGGCAAGCGGCTTGAATTTGAAGCCGAAAGGGCAATTTCGGATGTCGCGACCACAGCAAAAAATATTGTTTTCGGCGGTAATCATTTATGACGGAATCCATCTCCGGCAGAATAATCTGCGGCGTCGGCGGGCTTTATACAATCCTTTGTGACAACGGAAAGACTATAAAATGCAAGGCACGCGGAATTCTGCGCATGAAAAAAGTCACCCCGCTTGCGGGCGACCTTGTGACTGTCCGCAGAGGCGACGGCGACGAAACCGGGCTTTTTATCGATAAAATTATTCCCCGAAAAACAGAGCTTTCCCGTCCGCCCGTGGCGAATATTGACACTGTCTTTGCGGTGATCTGTCCGTCCGACCCGGAGCCGAATCTTCTCGCGACGGACAAGCTCCTTGCGTCAATCTATGACGCCAAAATTACTCCCGCAGTCATAATTTCAAAGGCGGACACAACCGCAGACGGCACCCGCAGGCTTTACGATATTTATTCAAAAGGCTATGATGTTTTCGTCACGTCATCGGAAAAAGACGAAGGAATTTCGGATTTGCGCCGATATATTTCGGAAAAAACGACGGTTTGTGCGTTCGCGGGAGCATCGGGCGTCGGAAAATCCACTCTTTTAAGCGCTCTCTTCCCCGATTTGTCACTGAAAACAGGCAGTATTTCGGAAAAGACGCGCCGCGGCAGGCACACAACACGCGAAGTCACGCTTTTCCCTTTCGACGAAGAGCATTTCATAGCTGACACGCCCGGATTTTCCCGTCTTGACTTTGACGGCGAAAAATATCTCCCACCCGAGGATTTATTCTTCTGTTTTCCGGAGTTTGAAAAGTACTTCGGCAAGTGCCGTTACAGCGGCTGCACCCACTTGCGCGAGGAGGGCTGCGCTGTGATTGACGCGGTGAACAGCGGCGAAATCCCGTCTTCCCGCCACGACAATTACGTCGCAATCTATGAAGAGCTGAAAAACAATCGCAAATTCTGACCTTCTTTTCTTCGAGAAGAAAAGAAGGCAAAAGAAGCTTCAATAATTGGTTTGAGCAAATATTATAGTAAGCAAACAAAGATAATTTTTCATCTCTGTTTTGACTATACTTTTTTGAAAAGAAAAGCTGGCATCGTTCTTTTCTTCGAGAAGAAAAGAACGCGAAAGAAGCTTCAATAATTGGTTTGAGCAAATATTATATTCTCATAAAAAGGGGCAGTTCTCTGCTCTTTTTTGCTTTGCGTCTCTCGTCTTGCAAATCGCAAAAGACGATGGGTCGGGATTGGGCACGTCCCTTCACGCACAACCTCTTCAAACTCAAAAAGTCGTCCGCTTTCACGGACGACTTTTTTATAAACTTATTTAACCAGTTTTTTCTCCGAATAAAATGCGCCGAGAATCGCGACAAAATACCCGCCGATGCAGACGGAGCTCTCATAAATGATCGTACCGAGGGGATTTTCCGTCACGGACGAGAAAATAACACCGAAAACGGTCATCAAAAGCCATGCGGAAAGCGAAATTATAAGCGGCAAGCCAATCACTCCTCTTGGGACAACATACGGCTTTTCAAAGCCGGACGCCGTTTCACGCTTACCGTAAACCGCTTTCACAATCCACGCCACAACAACACATATCACGTATCTTGCGACGTTTTCAAGAGCGCAAAGCGCGTCTGTATAAAGATACGTCTCCATAAGGGCGGCGTCGGTGCTGCGCAAAAGCAAAAACGTCATCAGAAACGAAACTGCGGGAAGAACTGCCGTAAAAACAACGCCCATGATTGATATCATCACCGCGTCACGCGCTGTTGCAAAGGCAATCATCCATGTCGTCATCCCCGCAAAAAAGAACAGCGCTATATAAAGGAAGATATATTTTGCGTCATAGAAAAATCTGATTAAAAAATCCAGCCCGCGCGGGAGATAATAATAATTTTTCTGAAAAAGACAAAATGCAAGCGAAAGTATGGCTTCGCCGGCAAGCGGAAAAATCAAACCAAACAGGATTATGCGCGATAATTTCAGCTTTTTGTTCAAAACGGGTTCCTCCGGACTTTTGTTACATATTAAATATATCACATTTTCGCGCCTGTGAAAACTTTATTTTGTAAATTTTTTAATGAAAAAACAGCTCCCCGAGGGGAGCTGTTTTTTTTATCTTTAGTAGGAATACTATTGATTATTCGCCTTCAATCGTGTTAACGAGTACGCAATATACGCCGTCAATTACGATGTACTGGAATTCAACCGGTGCGGGGTTCTTCTGGTATGTGTATCTGTAGTTTGTGAAGTATGTGTAAACTGCAGAGTTTGCAACGCCCCAGAACTGACCGTCACGGTTAGCCTTGATTACAGATGCCTTGTAATCTTCAAGAGCCTGTTCAGCCTTAACAACTGCTTCCTTGGCTGCTGCCTTAGCTGCAACATACTTAGAGTCGATTGCATCATAAGCATTCTGAGCCTTTACGATAGCGTCTTTCTTGGCCTGGAGGTTAGCGTCGATAGTAGCCTGGCTTACGATTGCTACGGATGTAGATTCGCCGGCCTTTACGAAGTTACCTTCAAAGTCTGTGTAGAAGAACTGCCAGTTGTAGCCTGCGCCGCTTGTTTCAGCTGCGTCAGCTGTGAGCTTAACCTTAACGTTGCCCTTGATATCAGAGTCTGTGATGTAACCCTTCTTTGTTGTAGCGCCGACAGAGAGAATCTTACCGGATTCGTCAACTGTGTAGAAGCCTGTGGGCATTGCTGTCTCGATGTCGTTGAAGATCGCCTCAGCATATGTCTTGTATGTGCGGTAGATCTGACCGAATGCTTCGCCCGAAGGAACAGTTACTGCAGAGTATGTAGACTTAACTACAACTTCTGTGCCGTGTTCTGTTGTCTCAACTGTAGCACCATTCTTGCCGAGGTATACAGTTACAGTCTTCGTTGTGGGTTCTGTAACGCCGTCGTCCTTCTTGATACCGTCTGTGTACTCACCGATTACTGTGAGAGCCTTGAGTATCTTAGCGTTGCCGTCCATCGTGTAGTAAACCTGTTCGCTTGTAACGAAGAGATCCTTCTTAGCTGCGATGAACTGACCGAGTGTTGTAACCTGGCCGTCGATGTTGCCTGTTACGGGGTTAGGAGTCATAACGATAACTGTTGCATCGCTGAATGCATAGTATGTCTGACCATCAAACTTAACTTCGTATTCACCGTACTGATAGATATCAGCGTCTGCCTTGATGTCAAGGAGTCTGTTGCTTACTGTGTGAACCTTTGCGAGGTCTGTATCAGCAACCTTTGCGGGAACGAAGTCTACGCCGGCTGTATCAGCAACATAAGTTACTTCAACAACGGGCTTGCCGTTTGTATCGTACTTAGGAGCACTTACAACGGTATTTACTCTGTAAAGGAGCTTGTCGATTACAACATACTTAGCGTCCATGCCGGCAGCGTCCTTTGTCTGAGTTTCCCACCAAAGCTTTTCAGCGTCTGTGAGAACCTTGATCTGAGCGCCTGTGTCGTCTGTTACGGGGATGTATGTTGTGATTTCGCCGGAGTAAACGTGAGTAGCTGTGAAGTTAACAGTTACTGTGCCGATTTCCCACCATCTCTCATACTTGTTGGCACCGTTGGGTGTCTTCAGGTAGTAGGGGTTAACAGCAATTCTTGTATCTGTTGTTGTGTATGTGAATACCTTCGTGCCGTCGTCGAGCTCTGTGAGGCCATTGCCTGTTGCGAATGCTTCTTTTGCGAGCTTTTCAACTGCTGCAACGTTTACGTCGTCGAGGAAGATGTAGGACTTGTATGCATCCCAGCTGTCCTTAACGGAAGTTGTGGATGTTCTGTATACATATGTACCCTTATCTGCCCAGTTGTAGTTTGTGAAACCAAAGTTGTTGCTGTTCTTGGGGTTCTGAACGTTCTGAATAGCAACGTATGCTGTGTTTCCGTCTTCGTATGCAGCTGCGTCATACTTGAGAACGTGCTGAGCGGAAGCGTCATCAACGATTGTAACGTAGATGAGGTCTTCGCCTGTAACCTTCTCGCCTTCAACGCCCGGACGAACCGTGTTCGTTGTTGTTGCGAAGATTCTGTTGTAGATAGCAGCGTTTTCAACGTCCCAAAGAACGGATGCGCTTGCTCTTACTTCGTATGTCTTAACACCTGTTGCACCTGTTGCAGATACGATAGCGTCAAGATACTTAGCAACTGCTGTCTTTTCGTTGTTCCATCCGAATGTCTTGCCGCTTGCATTGACATCGAAGAGAGCGCCTTCTGCGAGACCGCTACCGAAGATACGGTCGATGAAGCAGAGGTAGTAGCCGTAGCCAAGGTTTGTTGCAACGTTCTGATAGTTTGTTACAACGTTTGTTGTGAATGTTGTTACGTTGAGGCCATAAACTTCGAACTCAGCGAGGAGTGCGCCGAATGTGGAGCCTTCGTAAAGAGCCTTAGCTGTTGCATAGTCGACGTCATACTTGCGAGCACCGTTAGCATCCTTTTCGATGTCAAGGATACGTGTGGACTTGCAGAGGTTAACGAGGAAGTTCCAAGCTGCGGTCTTCTTTGTTTCTGCTATTTCGATGGCGGGAGTTGTTGTTGTAACTGCCTCATCGCCTTCACCTGTTATAACCTGTGTGTCAACAACAGTTTCATCCATCATAGCGTCGAGCTCTTTAAGCGTCTTGCCGAGGATATCAGCAAGGTTTGCTTCTGTAGCGCCAACCTTTTCGTTTGTGAGGATGTTTCTTGCATATGCAATAGAGTTGCCGTTTGCCCAGTCAACCCAGATCTTCGTGCCTGCGTGGTTTGTAAGCTCGGGGTTGAGGTTACGCGTCTTGCCTACTTCGAGATACTTGTCAGCATCAAAGCCGAGGTATGTAAGAGCGAGTCTGGGAGTAACGTTCTTAACAGTCCAGTTGGAGTTAGCGTTTGTGAGACCTGTGTCGGTCGCATAGTTAGTCCAGTTGCCGGAGATGCTTCTGATGTAAGAGAATCTTGCATCGAGAACGTTATCAAAATAAACCTTTGTTGTACCCTTAGCGGAGTATGCGCCTGTTGTAGCAACTGTTACGTTGAACGTGTTGTTGCCTGTTTCAGATTTCTCAACCTTAACGATGAAGCCCTTTGCTGCTGCGGAAGCAGAAGCTGTGTCAACAACGTAAACAACTACGTTTGCAGCGTCACCTGTGAGAGTGCTGTCGATGTCGCCTGCGAGGACGTACTTAACAGCCTTGTTGTAAACGAGACCTCTGAATGCTGTTGCATCGAGTTTGTCGTTTGCTGTGCCTGCTGTGCTCTGTGTAAGGAACGGAGTCCATGCAGAGGAGTCAACAGTAGCGGTTACTGTGTAACCTTCGATTGCGTACTTAACAGTTCTTGTAGCAACTGTTCTTTCAACGGGAACATAAACAGTCTTGATTTCTGTTTCTGCGCCGATGTTAGCCATTGTAACTACATAGTACTCTTTGCCGCCGATTGTCTTGTAGCCCGATGTATCAACAGCAGCCATAACGCCTGCGGAGATTGTGCCGAGCTGGATTGTCTTATAAGCCTTGGAATCGTTTACACGAGCTGTTACTGTAGCTGTTACAGTGTTCTTGCTTGTGTCGAACGTAACACCTGTCTTATTTACGAACTCAGCAGAAGAATAGAAAACTGCTGCGTCGTAGTAACCGTCTGCGTCGATATCGTAGAATGTTACTTTGTATTCACCTTTTGCAAGGTTCGGGATGGCAGCCTTGAACTGAGCAGCTGTCATTGTTGTGAAGCCGTCAACATTGTAAACAACGAGTTCTGTCTCGCCGAGTGTGTTGAGGGAGTCAACAACTGTGTACTCAACTGCGCTTTCGGAAGCACCCTTGAATACTACCTTGTTTCCGGAGAATGTGATTTCGTTAGCATACTTCTTAACGCCGTCAACTTCGTATGTAGCGCTTGTGAAGTCATTGCGGAGCTGAGGAGTTGCATCATTACCTGCTGCATTTGCGAACTTCGGAACATCACCTACAGTTTTGATGGAACCATCTGTGTTGTAAGTGTGAGCCGTGCCCTCAGCTGCAACGAGGTATGTGTTAGCCTCTACCTTTGTGCTTGCGTTGAAGAGAGAAACGGAAACGAGAGCGCCGTTCTTTCTTTCAGCATAAAGGAGAGTGTTCTTCTGAACGTAGTCACCGAGGTTGAAACGGTCAGTTGTTGTAAGGTCACGATCTTCTGTGAGACCGAGAGACTTACGAACGAGCTTCTCAAACTGAGTAGCGGAAACTGTGTAAGCTTCGCCTGTGCTGAGGATTGTGAGCTCGATTGTCTTTGTCGTATCAACGAGGACTTCTTTGGAGTCCATTGTGATGTCAGTAACTCTTACGAGGTCGGAAGAAGTTGTTGTCGGCTTGAAGTTCTTGCCGAGGTCTTCGCCCTTCTTTGTGAGTCTGTCAGCTTCGCCGTCAACCTTAAGGAAGTTAAGGATTGTAGCGAGGAGGTACGCAGCTTCACCGTTGGAGAGTTCGTAGTCAGGGTTAACGCTATCAACGTTAGCCATGAATGTAGCGTCGAACGCTCTGCAGTATTTGTTTGCTGTGTACATCCAGTTGTACTGCCACTGGTCGCCGTTCTGAGGAACGTCGTTTTCGTAGCCCATGAGTCTTGTGATAACAACGCTTGCTTCAGCAAGTGTGATTACCGAGTTGGGTCTGTAGTTTCCATCACCGTCACCGGCAACGAGAGAACGCTGGTAGCAGTAGCAGATAGCAGCTCTGTGAGCTTTATCTGTGTCAGCCTGGTCCTTGAAAACAACAGTGTTAGCGAGGACGCTTTCGTCCCACCACTGTGTGTTAACCCAACCACTGTCGATCTTCGCAACCATAAGTGCGAATTCGGCTCTTGTGATCTTTTCTTCTGCCGTAAGAGCTACGTCAGCGATGCCAACGCTCTTCAGTTTAGCAACGGCCTTGTCGTACCACTTGCTACCTGCGGCAGAAACGCTTGCAAATGCACCGATTACCATTGTAAGAGCGAGCACAAGTGCAAGGATTCTTGAGATGTTTTTCATAGTATTCCTCCTATATTTTTTAGGTGCTTTAGGGACAGCTGTCCCTACGGAGCTATCCTAGCATTGTTATGATACATAATCGCAGCGATTATTTCAAGTGTTTTTCACGTTTTGTAACACAACTGTAACATTACTCGGAGCAAGAAAAAGATAACGGCGGACAGGCAAAACAAACTGTGCCCGCGGTACATTTCCGCAATCCCGTATCTCCGTCGCACTTCTTGTCCCGCCGCACTTATATAATATAAGGAAGAAAAATCCCGCTCCACGTTGTCCGTGGGGCGGGATATGCGGTCTATATATTCGGTTTTGCCGATAATTTTCATCACTGCTCTATATGAAAATATATATTATCCGCGATTGCGGTGATTATTTTGCGTAGTCGATTGCGCGACTTTCGCGTATGACGTTGATCTTTATCTGACCCGGATATTCGAGTTCTTCTTCGATCTTCTTCACAATGTCCCTTGCGACAACGATCATCTGATCATCGTTCACCTGCTCGGGCTTGACCATTATGCGGACTTCTCTGCCCGCCTGAACGGCATATGACTTTTCAACGCCGGGGAAGCTGTTTGCGATTTCTTCAAGCTTTTCAAGACGCTTGATATAGCTGTCGAGGTCTTCTCTTCTTGCGCCGGGTCTTGCCGCGGAAACGGCATCCGCCGCGGAAACAAGCACCGCGATGACCGTTTTCGGCTCAACGTCGCCGTGATGGGCTTCGATTGCGTGGATAACGTCCTTGTTTTCCTTGAATTTACGTGCAATTTCAACGCCGAGCTGAACGTGTGAGCCTTCAACCTCCTGCGTCAGCGCCTTGCCGATGTCGTGAAGAAGTCCGGCACGTCTTGCAAGAACGGGGTCTGCGCCGATTTCGCTTGCCATAATTCCTGCGATATAAGCAACTTCCATTGAATGATTGAGCACGTTCTGGCCGTAACTCGTGCGGTATTTCAGTCTGCCGAGGAGCTTTATAATCTCCGGTGAGAGACCGTTTACTCTTGTTTCGAGCGCAGCGTTTTCGCCCGCCGCCTTGATGGACGCTTCAACCTCTTTGCGCGCCTTTTCGACTGTTTCTTCAATGCGTGCAGGATGAATACGTCCGTCGGAAATGAGTCTTTCAAGGGTGAGCCTTGCGATTTCTCTTCTTATCGGGTCAAAGCAGGAAAGCGTTATCGCCTCCGGCGTATCGTCGATTATTAGGTCGCACCCCGTGAGGGTTTCGATCTTGTGAATGTTTCTTCCCTCTCTTCCGATGATTCGTCCCTTCATTTCGTCGCTGGGAAGCGGCACAACGGATACCGTCGTTTCCGATACCTGATCGGAGGAAAGTCTCTGGATGGCAAGAGAAATAATGTTCTTCGCCTTTGTGTCTGCCTCCTCGCGCAGATCGCTTTCGATCTGGTTCAGTCTGACAGCGGCATCTCTCTTTGCCTCAGCCTCTATGCTTGCAACAAGCTCCGCTTTTGCGGTCTCGGCGGTGTAACCGGAGATTTCCTCCAGTTTTGCCGTCTGCGCGGCAATGGTTTCTTCGATTTTTTCCTTTAATTTTTCAACTTCTTTTGTCTTTTTGTTCAGAGCTTCGTCCTTGCGCTCGTAATTTTCGATTTTCTTTTCAAGCGCTTCTTCTTTCGCAAGAGCTCTGTTTTCAAGCCTGATTATTTCCTGGCGACGCTCTTTGTTTTCGCGTTCAGCCTCGGTCTTGGCGCGGAGAATATCTTCCTTCGCTTCGACAATCATCTCTTTTTTCTTTGCTTCCGCCTCTTTTACGGCTTCTTCGGTGATACGCTTTGCTTCGTCCTTTGCCGAATTTATCATTGCAACGGCATTTTTTCTCTTAGTGTTTGTCACAAGGGCGACAACAAGACAAATTATCACCGCAACGGCAACGCCTATACCGGCGGATATGATATATTCCAAAATATTTACACCTCCTTCAAGTGTTATTTTATTTATGTAAGCAATATAAATGAACCGGATCGACTGTCCGGCAGAAAACCGCATTTTTATCACTATACAGATATTATTATACATTATCACAGGGCACCGTGTCAAGCGATTTGTATATAATAAATGTGTATAATTACTTGTTTTTGTTACACAATGCGACAAAAAACGCAAAAACGAGAAGATGCCGGCACCTGCGCCGCCATTTTACCGGTCAAATCGCGCCGCAGGCGCACCTTTTCTCTTCGATTTTCTCTCTTCTCTCAAAAAAATCCGCCCCTCCGGGCGGATTTTGTTTTTCAGAGTTTTTCGTCTCCCGGGTCGACCGGCGAAACGCGGTTTTTCACGCTGGACATTACAATCGACGTTCTTGTCGATGTAACGCCCTTAACCCTTTTCAGGTCGTCGAGGAGCTTTTCAAGGGATTTTGTCGTGTCCGTGCAGACCTTCAGAAGAAAGTCGCTGTTGCCTGTCACAACGTGGCACTCCATAACCTCCGGATGAGTTGCGGCGAATTCGTCCATCGCGCCCGTTGCGCTGACGCCGGGGAGATAATCCGTGCTGACATCGATAAACGCAAGCAGATCTCTGCCGATCTTGAAGGGGTCGATTATAACCGTATAGCTCTTTATGATTCCCGTCGATTCAAGACGTTTTATTCTCTCTATAACCGCCGACACCGACATATTCACCTTTGTTCCTATGGCGGAAGCGTTCATTCTGGAATTTTCGCTCAGGCAAGCAAGTATTTTCTTGTCCACACTGTCAAGCATTTGAGTTCCTCCCTGACTTTTGTCGCATATTTTTGCGTTATAATTGATTTTAACATTATTTTTGACGGAAGTAAAGAGGTTTTTGCGAAAAATAATTGAAAGTTATTGTCCACAGTGATATAATATCAGCATAAACACGAGAAAAGCACGGAGATTTCCATATGTTTGACAAAAATAAATTCACAGAAAAACTGCTCACCGCCATTTCGGGAATGTATTCCGATACGGAGGCGGCTGTCGAAAGATACACAAATGCCGTTGAAAGTTTCTTCTCCGTTTACGGCGAGACGGACGATTTTTCCGTCTTTTCCGTCGCGGGAAGAAGCGAAATATGCGGCAACCATACCGACCATAATCACGGGCAGGTCGTTGCGGCTTCAATAGATCTTGACATCATTGCCGTTGCGAAAAAGACAAGCGGCACCCTTATAAGAGTAAAAAGCGAGGGCTTTGACGAGGATAAGGTCGATATTTCCTCCCTTGAACCCGTTGAAAGCGAGAAATTCCGCTCGTCCGCGCTCATCCGCGGCGTTTGCGACGGTATCATAAAAGAGGGCGGCAAAGCGGGCGCCTTCTGCGCATATACAACCTCAAAAATTCTCAAGGGCAGCGGACTTTCATCGTCTGCGGCATTTGAAGACATGATCGGCACCATCGAAAATCATCTTTACAACGACGGAAAATACGATTTTACGAAAATTTCGATGATTTCTCAGTACGCCGAAAACAGATTTTTCGGCAAGCCCTGCGGACTCATGGATCAGATCGCCTGCGCCGCGGGAGGCTTTGTCCATATAGACTTTGCCGACCCGAAAAATCCCGTGACGGAAAGAATTGAGTTTTCTCCGGAAAAATTCGGATATTCGCTATGTATCGTCAATACCGGCGGAAGCCATGCGGATCTTAACGACGATTACGCCTCCGTTCCCGCGGAAATGAAGGCGGTTGCTCACTTTTTCGGAAAAGATGTCCTCTGCGGACTGACAAAAGCCGACATCGTTTCAAACGCAAAAGCGCTCAGGGAGACCGTCGGCGACAGGGCAATCCTCCGCGCACTGCACTTCATCTCCGAAAACGAGAGAGTCTGCCGCATATCGGAATATATTGCGAAAGGCGATATAAAGGGCTTCCTCTCCGTAATAAACGAATCGGGACGTTCGTCCGCAACACTTCTCCAGAACTATTATTCGACAAAAGCCCCCTCCGAGCAGGGTATCGGGCTTGCGTGCGCCATAGCGGAGAGCGTTATGGGAGGAGGAGGCGCCTGCCGTGTTCACGGCGGCGGCTTTGCCGGAACGGCGCAGGTTTTTGTACCGAAAGATAAGGAAAACGAATTTATCCGCGCAATAGAATGTGCCTTCGGTGAAGGCTCCGTAACAAAGCTGATGGTTCGCCCGATGGGCGCCGTGAAGGTGATATAATGGCAAAGAAAAAGAAGAAAATCGAGGCAGTGACTGAGAAATCGCCGAAAAAGCCGCTGAATGTGAAATTGCTCGTTGCGGTTATTCTGTCGTCCGTTCTGTCGACAATTATATATTTCGGACTTGCGGAGCTTTCCGTCGCGCTTTCCGAAAAAGCGGGAGAGCAGATATATATTCCCGTCATGGAGATTTATACAATCCTCGCGGCAATTCTCATCGGGGCGACGGTTGTTGTAAACGCGGGCATGCGCCGCGGCGAAATGCCGACGGAACTTGACCTTCCGGACGAATGGTCATCCGAAAGAAAGGCGAAATTCCTTGCAAGCGTTCCGAAGCGCAAAAAAGCCGTCAAAGTTCTTTCGCTGATTATAATCGCGCTCATCGTTCCGATATTCTGCGAACTCGCCACCTGGTGGTTTGAGGTTATAAAGAAAGGATTTTCGTCTTGAAAGCGTACACTCTCTTCTCCTCGTCGACAGGAAACTGCTTTTTTGCCGAAACCGAAAACACAAAAATTCTCATCGACTGCGGCGTCAGCGCGCGATGTGCCGAAAAAGCCTTGCAGGAGCTGGGCTTTTCCCTTTCGGACATAAATGCGATATTCGTCACGCACGAGCACAGCGACCATGTCAAAGGGCTTGAAACAATCTCAAAATATCATCATATCCCCATCCACATGCAGGAAAAATCCGCAAGGGCGCTGATACATGACCCGTCCTCCGCCATTCTGCCGAGCCTTTATCTTTATAACGGAGAGTTTTCCGTCCGCGTCGGCGATTTTTCCGTTTCGGCATTCCGCACCCCGCACGACAGCGCCGCTTCCGTCGGCTACATAATAGAGGCGGACAAAAGAAAAATCGGCTATGTGACGGATATGGGCTGTATTCTGCCGTCCGTCCGTGACGCGCTTTCGGGCTGTGACGCCTCCGTAATCGAGGCAAATCACGACCTCGGCATGCTGATGATGGGACCTTACCCTTTTTACCTCAAAGAACGTATACGCTCGGACGAAGGTCACCTTTCAAACGTCGCAGCGGGCGAGCTTATACATAGCCTTGCGGAAAGCGGAACAAAGAGTTTTCTGCTCGGTCACCTTTCAAAAGAAAACAATACTCCCGCTCTGGCGCTGGACACCGTCCGCTCTGCGGTATCGGACATTCCCGATCTTTCGATTGCTGTCGCCTCGCCGGACAAAAGAACGGAGCTTATTATAAAATGACAACCGTAAATCTGATTTATGTCGGCAATATAAGAGAAAATTATCTTCTTGCGGCGGCGGCGGAGTATGAAAAGCGGCTCTCCGCGTATTGTCGCCTTGTCTGCACGGAGCTTAAAGAAGAAAAACTGCCGGACGAGCCCTCGCAGGCGCAGATAGACGCGGCGATAAAAAAAGAGGGTGAGAGGATACTCGCCGTTCTGCCGCAGAAAAGCAAAAAGATTGCGCTGTGCGTGGAGGGAAAGCAAATTTCCTCCGAGGAGTTTTCGTCGCTTATCAAAACCGCCGAAAACAGCGGCTTTTCGCAGATTTCGTTTATAATCGGCGGGGCTTTCGGACTTTCGGAGGAGGTCAAAAAGGTTTGCGACTTCCGTCTCTCGCTTTCAAAAATGACATTTACCCATCGCATGGCGAGAATTCTGCTCCTTGAGCAGATATATCGCGCGGAAAACATTGCGGCGGGCGGAAAATACCATAAATAAAGGACTTTTTATATGGAATATCTTGCAGGTACAGCGGACGTCGCCGTCATCGGCGCAGGTCACGCGGGTGTTGAAGCCGCTCTTGCGTGCGCAAGAATGGGGATTGACACCGTACTTTTCACAATATCAAACGACGCCGTTGCCAATATGCCGTGCAACCCGTCCATAGGCGGCACGGGAAAGGGTCAGCTTGTGTTTGAAATCGACGCGCTCGGCGGCGAAATGGGCAGAGCGGCAGACAAGGTTATGCTTCAGGACAGGATTCTCAATTCAAGCAAGGGACCCGCCGTGCAGTCGAAGAGAATTCAGGCAGACAGGCGACTTTATCAGAGCGTCATGAAGAAAACCATCGAGCATACGGATAACCTCCGTCTTGTTCAGGCGGAAATTCGCGAGATCAGGACGGAAAACATCGACGGCAAGCCGAGAGTTTGCTCCGTTGTTACAAGGCTTTCCGGCGTATGGAACGTCAAAGCCGCCGTCATATGCTCGGGAACTTACCTCGATTCAAGGGTAATCATCGGCGAGGTTATGTATTCCTCCGGCCCCGACGGCATGCACGCCGCAATCGGGCTTACCGACTCTCTGAAAAAGCTCGGATTGCGCTTTCTGCGCTTCAAAACGGGCACACCGCCGCGCCTTGACGAGCGCAGCATTGATTTTTCCGTCCTCGAAAGGCAGGACGGCGAAAGCCCTATGAAGCCTTACAGCGCAGACACGGACCCGACCTCGCTTTTAAGTCGACCGGATCTTCCCTGCTACATTGCCTATACAAACGAGGAAACTCACAGGATAATCAGAGAAAATATACATCGTTCGCCCCTGTACAGCGGCGAAATCAAGGGTATCGGGCCCAGATATTGCCCGAGCATTGAAGATAAAGTTGTCCGTTTTCCCGAAAAAACCCGCCATCAGCTCTTTGTCGAGCCGACGGGCGACGGCACGGGCGAAATGTATCTGCAAGGCTTTTCTTCATCTATGCCCGCAGACGTTCAGCTGAAAATGCTGCGGTCTATGAAAGGCTTTGAGCACGCGGAAACCATGCGCAGCGCATATGCGATAGAATATGACTGTATCGACCCGACCCAGCTCCTTCACACGCTGGAATTCAAGGCTGTCTGCGGACTTTTCGGCGCGGGACAGTTCAACGGAACGTCCGGCTATGAGGAGGCGGCGGCGCAGGGACTTATCGCAGGCATCAACGCCGCCCGTTATATAAAGGGCGAGGAGGGCATTTCACTTCCCCGTCACAGCTCGTACATCGGGACATTGATAGACGACCTCGTCATAAAAGGCACAAACGAGCCGTACAGAATGATGACGTCGCGCTCCGAATTCCGGCTTTTGCTCAGACAGGACAACGCAGACAGGCGACTGACAGAGTTGGGGCACGAAATCGGGCTGATAAGCGAGGAAAGATACGCAAAATTCAAAGAAAAACAGTCGCTTATAGAAAAAGAAGAGGAAAGACTTATGTCAACCGTGCTTTCGCCGACGGCGGAGCTGAACGAAATCCTCGAAAATGCGGGAGAAACGCCCGTCAAAACGGGACTGCGCCTTGCAGAAGCGATAAGACGACCGACGGTAACATACGAAATGCTTGCCCCCGTCGATAAAAATCGCCCTTCCCTGCCAGATGACGTCATTTTCACGGCTGTCACGGACATAAAATACGACGGCTACATCAAAAAACAGCTCGCCGAAGCGGAAAAATTCGAAAAGCTCGAAAAGCGGTTGCTTCCGGAAGGCACAGACTTTCTGAAAATCAGGGGACTCAGCACGGAGGCGGCGCAGAAACTCGACACGCACAAGCCGGCGAGCATCGGCGAGGCTTCAAGAATTTCCGGAGTAAGTCCGGCGGACATCGCCGTTCTGCTGATCTATCTCGATTCGGTATTCGGTCATAACAGGGGCGGCGAGGAGGAGAAAAAATGAATTTTCAGGAATTTGACGCCGCTCTCGAACAAATGTTCGTGTTGAATGAATCGCCCTTGCAATTGCAGGAAAATCAGCGCAAACAGTTGTTCGAAGCGATGAATATCATCCTTGAAAAAAACAAGGTTATGAACCTGACCGCCATATGCTCGGAAAATGAGTTTATCGCACGGCACTGGGTGGACGCGCTGACGGCTGTCGACCTCATTCCGCAGGGCGCTTCCCTGCTCGATGTCGGCACCGGCGGCGGAATTCTTGCGATTGCATATGCCGCCGCGAGACCGGATATAAAAGTTCTCGCAATGGATTCAACGGCGAAAAAGACAGATTTCGTCGCCGAGTGTGCGGCAAAGCTCGGGCTGAAGAACCTGCGGGTCATCTCCGGACGTGCAGAAGAACTTTCAAAGGACAAAAAATTCAGAGAGAGCTTTGATGTTGTGACGGCGCGCGCCGTCGCGGCAATGCCCGTGCTTTCGGAGCTTTGTCTTCCCTTTGCAAAGGTCGGAGGGATTTTCTGCGCTCTCAAAGGAAAAAACGGCGCGGAGGAGCTGGCGCAGGCGGCGGAAGCGATTAAAACGCTCGGCGGCAGGCTTAAAGAGGATAAATTCATTTCTCTGCGGGAAATTTCAGGCGGAGACGTCATTTCTTCGGACAGACATCTGCTTATAATCGAAAAAAACTCAAAAACTCCGGAGATTTATCCCCGAAGATATGCGCAAATAACAAAAAGTCCGCTCTGATGCGGTCATAAACGAAAAACATCGGCACGAAGTTCCGCTTTTCGACGGCGGGATTTTCGTGCTTTTTGTTTTCGGATGTGATATTATTTTCGCATGGAGGTGATATGAATGGACAAGCCTTCGCGCGAAAGTCAGCCGTCGTCACTCGCCTTTCTCCCTTCCGAGGCAAGCGACGTCCGCCTTGTCAAGCTCTGCGACATTTTTCCCGACCCCCTCCGAAAGCCGGGAAAATATGACGACAGAGAGCTTTGCATAATTGCGCGCGGATTTTTGCGGCACGGAATTGGTTTTCCCGTGACAGTTGCCGCCATTCCCGAAAGTGAACACAAATTCATGCTCATTTCGGGAGAAAAAATCTTTCGCGCCGCACTGATAGCAAAGCTTGAACGGCTTCCTTGCATAATTTCTCTCGGTCAACCCCCAAAGCCGGAGGAACCCATGCGGGAAACGCGAAAAACCGTCCCGAGTGCCGAAGCCACGATTCCAAGGCAAGCCCCTAAGTCCGATACCTCTTCGTCGGCAAAGGTCAAGATTGCCATAAAGGACCCGCGATTTTTCTTCAATTCGGTCTATCACGCGGTAGACCTGATGAATCAGGGCGGAATTCCGGTATCGTGCGGAACGAGGGACGAAGGCGAAAACACCGTTCTTATCATCACCGTACCCAAATCTCCTCCTATATAAGCGAGACATGGCGAAAATGTTCCACGTGGAACCCGAAGCGGGAGCCAAAACCGCGACGTTCCACGTGGAACATTTTTATTTTGACCCGCGCAAACGCATAGCGAGGCTGAAAAGCTCCGCGCTCCGCGCGTGTTTACTGTTTCTGCGCGAAGCCCTCGCTTTTTCATCTTTTCTGTGTACAAGGCTATGTTTTTGCCCGATTGCGCTTGACTTTACGCCCGCAAAGTGATATAATTTTGTCACTACCCGAAAATGCAAAGGAGACGCGCCAATGGCGAAGATTATATCATTTGCAAACCAGAAAGGCGGCGTCGGCAAGACGACGTCTGCCATAAATATAGCCGCGGCAATCGGTCTCAAGGGCAAAAAAACGTTACTTCTGGACTGCGACCCGCAGGGAAACGCTTCAAGCGGCGTCGGAATTCGCCGTAACCGCATAGGCGCAACCACTTATGACATTTTAATCGGCAGGGCGAGAGCCGAGGACGCGATAATAAAGACGGAATATAAAAACCTCTCGGTTTTGCCGTCCAGTATGCCTCTGGCGGCGGCGGAGCTTGAGCTCGCCGACCTTGAAGACAGAGCTTTTCGCCTGAAAAACGCGCTGGAAAGCGTCAAAAATGATTATGATTACATTTTTATCGACTGTCCGCCGTCCCTCGGAATGTTGACAATCAACGCGCTGACGGCGAGCGACGGAGTAATTGTGCCGATGCAATGCGAATATTTTTCGCTCGAAGGGCTGACGCAGATACTTTCGACCGTAAAACAGGTCAAAAGGCTTTATAATCCCGACCTTTCGCTTACCGGAATTCTCATAACAATGCACAACGGCAGGCTGAACCTCTCCGTGCAGGTGCTGGACGAGCTCAAAAAGCATTATGCGGACAAGCTCTTTTCAACGCCCATTTCGCGCAACGTTCGACTGAGCGAGGCGCCGAGCTTCGGAATGCCGATTCAGTATTACGATAAATATTCAAAAGGCAGCTCCGCATACGACGATATTGCGGCAGAGTTGCTTGAAAGAACATAGAAAGGGGACGAAAATGGCAAAACCAAAACTCACGGGGCTGGGCAGAGGGCTTGACGCTATCCTTGTTGACAGCGATTATACCTCCGGCGACAGCATAACATCCGTGCGTATAAACGACGTCGAGCCGAACAGGGAACAGCCGAGAAAGCAATTTTCCCAGGAGGAGCTCGAAGCTCTTTCGGATTCGATCGTCAAATACGGCGTAATTTCCCCGATAACCGTCCGCAGAGTGGGGGAAAGATACGTTATAATCGCCGGTGAACGACGCTGGCGCGCGGCAAGAATGGCAGGGCTTTCTGAAATACCTGTCATAATTATAAGTGCGGATGACAAAAAAGCGGCGGAAATTGCGCTGGTTGAGAACATTCAGCGTTCCGACCTCAATCCCGTTGAAGAAGCGCAGGCATATGCCGCCCTGATCGACCAGTACGGGCTGACGCAGGAGGAGGTCGCGGAGCAGATAGGGAAGAGTCGCAGTTCCGTTACAAACTCTCTCCGCCTGCTCGACCTTCCGGACGCTGTGCTTTCAATGCTTGCGGCAGGGAAGCTCTCCTCCGGGCACGCAAAGGTTCTCCTCGGAATAAAGGACGGGGAAAAGCTGAAAACAGCGGCGGAAAAGGTTGCTGAGCTTGAGCTTTCCGTCCGTGAAACGGAAAAGCTCGTCAAGAGTCTTCTGGCAGAACCGAAGCCGGAAAAAGAGCTGCCCGCAATCGACTATACAAAGGCGCTCGAAACATCTGTTCGGCAAAAATTAGGAAGAACAGTAAAAATAAAGCAAAACGGCGCAAAAAGCAGTATAACAATCGGCTTTTCGGACAACAATGACCTTGAAACCGTTCTGCGACTGCTTTGCGGCGATGAATTTGTAAATTCTCTTTAACAAAAGAAAGGATATGAAAAAATGCTTGACATCAAACTTATAAAAGAAAACCCGCAAAACGTTATCGACCGTCTCCGCGCAAAGGGCAAGGAAGCGGAAGCCGATATTTACAGAGTAATTGAGCTCGACGCAAAACGTCGCGAGCTTATCGCATCCAGCGAAAGCCTCAAAGCCGAGCAGAACAAGACGACAAAACTCGTTCCCATATATAAAAAAGAAGGGAAGGACTGCGCCCCGATTTTCGCTCAGATGAAAGAGCTCGGAGCAAAGGTCAAGGAGCAGGAGGAGGAACTCAAGCAGGTTGAGACGGAATACACCTCCATTATGCTTTCTTTCCCGAACCTTCCGGATCCGGACGTTGTTCCCGGCGGAAAAGAGAACAATCAGCCGCTTTATTACTTCGGCGAGCCGAGAAAATTTGATTTTGAGCCCAAAAACCACGTTGACCTCTGCACCTCTCTCGGTCTTATCGACTATCCGCGTGGCGTAAAACTCTCCGGCAACGGCTTCTGGATATACAGAGGTATGGGCGCAAGACTTGAATGGGCTCTCCTCAACTACTTTATCGATACACACCTGAGCAACGGCTTTGAGCTCGTTCTCGTTCCGCATATGCTGGGTTACGAATGCGGACTCACGGCAGGTCAGTTCCCGAAATTCGAAGACGAGGTTTACTGGCTCGACGTTGCGGAGGACGAACGCCGTCGTTTTATGTTGCCGACAGCGGAAACCGCTCTCGTTTCGCTCCATCGCGACGAAATTCTCAAAGAGTCCGAGCTTCCGAAGAAGTACATCAGTTACACGCCCTGCTTCCGCAGAGAAGCGGGAAGCTATCGTGCCGACGAGCGCGGAATGGTTCGCGGTCATCAGTTCAACAAGGTTGAAATGGTTCAGTACACTCTCCCCGAGGACAGCGACAGAGCCTTTGAAGAGCTTGTCTCCTGCGCAGAGGGACTTGTAAAGGGTCTCGGCTTCCATTTCCGCACGGTCAAGCTCGCGGCAGGCGACTGCTCTGCGTCCATGGCGCGCACATATGACATTGAAATTCAGATTCCGTCCATGAACGGCTATAAGGAAGTCAGCTCCGTTTCAAACGCGCGTGACTATCAGGCACGCCGCGGAGCGATCCGTTTCAAACGCGAGGACAGCGGCAGAATCGAATATTGTCACACTCTCAACGGCTCCGGACTTGCAACAAGCCGTATTCTCCCCGCTCTCGTTGAACAGAATCAAAACGCGGACGGCAGCGTAACCGTTCCCGAAGTGCTCCGCAAGTACGTCGGAACGGACAGAATCGGCTGATATGTCGGTACTTCTTGCCGTTGGAGCGGGAAAAACAGCGCTTTCGCTCCCGCTCATTACGTGGATGCTTATCGCAGGCGTCATCATCGCGTGGATAATAATCTTCTGCAACAAAAAGATTGTCGGGGCGCTTGTCCGCGCCATTATTGACGCAAACGCAACCTCCGAAGAAGCCGCAAAGACCCTCGCGGAGCTCGGTCAGGATGACAATGTCAGCGCGATTTCGCGTTACAAAAGCTCCGAAGCTCTCCGCAGAATCATCCGCACGGTCGGACAGCCGGAAGAGCAGGGCGACTCCAAAAAGAAAAAGTCGGCAGTGACCGTCGACGAAAACACCCGCTTTTACATTCCGGAGGAATCCTTTCTCCGCGCACTGAAGCAGTATGGCTCCGACGACAGCGCGCTGACTGTCATTCTCGGAACGATCGCCATGATTGCCGTCGGCATAATCGTCACGGTGTTCATCGCAAAATAATCTTCTTTTCTTCGACCGTACTTTTCTTTGAAAAGAAAAGTAGGCAAAAGAAACTTCGGTTATCGGTTTGTTCCTTTTTAGCCTCTCCTTTCGGGGGAGATTTGCAAGCGTGCGAAGCACCCTTGCAGGCTTCGCCGAGAAGAGGGTAGTGGCACGGCTCGCCGTGACGGAGAGGGCAAAAAAGGCAAAAGAAACTTTAATAACCGGTTTGTGCGAACTTTATATTTTCATAAAAGGAGCGGTTTTCCGCTCCTTTTTGATTTTGTACCCTTCTTTTCTTCGAGAAGAAAAGAAGGCAAAAGAAGCTTCAGTTGTCGGGGAGTGTGTGCGGAGTTTTAATTATCTGCACGGACAGGGCTTTTGCAAAAAGGCAAAAGAAACTTCGATTATTTGTTTTGACCTCACTTTTCTTTGAAAAGAAAAGTACGGGAAATTTCAAATAAACGCTTGATTTATGGTGTTTTTGTGGTATACTTATAGAGTAAAATACCGAAAGGCTGTGAAAAAGCGGCTTTTTGCGCACAAAACGGTTGACAGAGAGCGTCCGACGAGGCTGAAAGCGGCGCACCGCGGCGCAGATTGCCTTTCGCTTCGGAGCTTTTTCCGTGAACACAAAAGTAGCGGAAGACGGGTTGCCGCCGTTATACGGCATAAAGTGTCCGTCATATGACGGAAATGCGGGTGGTACCGCGGAGCATGCGCTTCGTCCCTTTTTGTGGACGGGGCTTATTTTTTTTGTAAAACGTAAACACAAATACTTTGAAAGGACTTTTTGTATGAAAGAACTACTTGAAAAAATCAGGCAGGACGCGCTTTCCGCTCTTTGCGGAGATGAAAGCTCGGAATCTGTCAGAATTCGTTTTCTCGGCAAAAAGGGCGAGCTGACCTCCGTTCTTCGCGGAATGGGCGCAGTCGCTCCCGAGGACAGACCGAAAATGGGTCAGCTTGTAAACGAGGTCAGAGAGAAGATTGAAGCGGCAATCGCAGAGAAAGCCGAAAAAGAAAAGAGAGAAGCGCTCGAGGCAAAGCTCAAGGCTGAAAAAATCGACGTAACCATTCCCGGAGACGACCTTTCCATCGGCAAGCGTCATCCTCTTGCGCAGACGGAAGCGCTTATCCGTGAAATTTTCGTCGGAATGGGCTTTTCCGTTGTTGAAGGACCGGAGGTTGAATATGACTATTACAACTTTGAGGCGCTCAATCTGCCGAAAAATCACCCCGCCCGCGATACGCAGGACACATTCTATATAACAGACAACATTCTCCTCCGCTCGCAGACCTCGCCCGTGCAGGTGCGCACGATGGAAAACTCAAAGCCGCCGATAAGAGTCATTTCTCCCGGCAGAGTTTACCGTGCCGACCCCGCAGACGCAACCCATTCGCCGATATTCCATCAGTGCGAGGGACTTGTTGTCGACAAGGGCATAACAATGGGCGATCTCAAGGGCGTGCTTGAGCTTTTCGCAAAGAAAATGTTCGGCGAGGACACAAAAATCCGTTTCCGTCCGCACCATTTCCCGTTCACGGAGCCCTCTGCCGAGGTTGACGTTTCCTGCTGGGAATGCGGCGGCAAGGGCTGCCGACTCTGCAAGGGCGAAGGCTGGATTGAAATTCTCGGCGCGGGAATGGTTCATCCCTTCGTGCTTTCAAACTGCGGCATAGACCCCAACGTTTATTCCGGATTTGCTTTCGGAATGGGCATTGAAAGGGTTGCGCTCTGCCGACTGGGAATCGACGATATGCGTATGCTTTACGAAAACGACGTCAGATTCCTTTCACAATTCTGATTGGGAGGTGCAGATATGATACTTTCACTTAAATGGCTTCACGATTTTATCGACGTAAGCGATATTGATATTAAAACCTTCTGCGAGGATATGACTGTTTCCGGCTCAAAGGTTGAGACCTATGAGGAGCTCGGAAAAGAGATTGAAAACGTCCGCGTGGGACTTATTACGAAAATCGAACAGCACCCCGACGCCGAACGGCTTGTAATCTGTCAGGTCAACTTCGGCGACAGGGATTTGCAGATTGTCACCGCCGCAAAGAACGTTTTTGAGGGTGCGCTTGTTCCCGTTGCGATTTCTCCCGAAGGGGAAAAGGTTGTTGCAAAGCTGGCGCACGGCGTTGAAATAAAGACGGGCAAGCTCCGCGGCGTAACGAGCGAGGGAATGTTCTGCTCAATCGAAGAACTGGGACTTGATACGCACGATATGCCCGGCGCAGCCACGGACGGAATTCTCATTCTCAACGATTATCCCTGCAAGGCAGGCGACGACATTCACGACGTTCTCGCTCTGAGCGACACGGCTGTTGAATTTGAAATTACACCGAACCGCCCGGACTGCCTTTCCGTCATAGGTCTGGCAAGGGAAGCGTCCGCAACGTTCGGACGTCCTCTGAATATCCCGACACCTGCCGTCAAGGGAAGCGACGGCAACGTCAGAGACTATGTAAACGTTTCTGTCGACAGCAAGAAATGCTCCAGATACTGCGCAAGAGTCGTTAAAAACGTTAAAATTGCGCCCTCACCTCTGTGGCTGCGTATGCGTCTCCGCGCAGCCGGCGTCAGACCGATAAACAACATCGTCGATATCACAAACTATGTAATGATTGAATACGGTCAGCCGATGCACGCTTTCGACTATGCCTGCCTTGACGGACACGAGATAGTCGTCAGAGAAGCGGGCGACGGCGAAATCTTCCGCACGCTTGACAGCCAGGAAAGAACTCTCACGCCCGATATGCTTGTCATTGCGGACAGGGATCGCCCCGTCGGAATTGCGGGCGTTATGGGCGGCGAAAACAGCGAAATTACGGACGCAACAAAGACGGTTGTCTTTGAATCCGCCTGCTTTGACGGCGCTTCCGTCCGTATCACGGCGAAAAAGCTCGGTATGAGAACGGAAAGCTCCGCACGCTTTGAAAAAGGACTCGACTGCGAAAACTGTCTGCCCGCGCTTCAGAGAGCCTGCGAGCTTGTTGAGCTGCTCGGCGCAGGAGAAGTCGTCGACGGAATGATCGATGTTTATCCTGAGAAAAAGCCGGTTTATACAGTGCCCTTCGAGCCGGAGAGAATGAACCGTTTCCTCGGTATCTTCCTCCCTCCGGACAATATGAAGGATATTCTCCGTTCCCTTTGCTTTGAGGTTGAGGACGGAAAGGTTATTGTTCCGTCATATCGTGACGACGTCCGCTGCATGAACGACGTGGCGGAGGAAATCGTCCGTATTTACGGTTACAACAAGATTGAGTCAAGCTCGATAATCGCTCAGATGACGCAGGGCGGACTTCCTGCCGACGTCAAGTTCCGCGAGGGACTTTCGGAGCATCTCTGCGCGCTCGGTCTTGACGAAATATGCACGTTTACGTTCATTCCCGCAAGAATTTATACAAAATCCGGCATGGCGGAGGACGACCCGAGAAGAAAGTCGCTCGAAATTGCAAATCCGTTCGGTGAGGACACCAAAACCCTGCGCACAACGTCCGTTCCGTCAATGCTTGAAATTCTTGAGCTGAATTACAACAGGTCAAACCCGACCGCGTCTCTCTTTGAGATGGCAAAGGTATTCATTCCGAGAGAGGGCGTCGTCACGAATATTCACGGGCTCGAAGGCACCCTGCCGGATGAGAGAATAAAGGTTACCGTTGGGTTCTACGGTGCAGGCGGCTTCTCAAGAATAAAGGGCATTTGCGAGGAAATTCTCCGCTTTGCGGGAATTGACAACGCAAAATATGTTGCGGTTACGGACAACCCGACGTTCCACCCCGGTCGCACGGCAAAAATCGTTCTTCCGGACGGCACGGACCTCGGTATTTTCGGCGAGCTTCATCCCGTAACACGCGAAAATTATACGTTCTCGTGTCCCGTTTATCTTGCGGAGCTTGATCTTGAGCTTATCCGCGAGCATTCGGTTTCCGAAAAGAAGTATAAGCCCCTGCCCAAATTCCCCGCTGTCAGCCGCGACTTCTCTCTCGTCTGCGATGAGGAGGTCGAGGTCGGTACGCTGGAAGAGGCGATGTCCTCATGCGGCGTGAAGATTCTTGAAAGCATCACGCTTTTCGACGTTTACAGAGGCAGCCAGCTTCCCGAAGGCAAAAAGAGCGTCAGCTTCTCCGTCATGCTCCGCGCAGCAGACCACACGCTGACGGTCGACGAAGCCGACAAGGCAACAAAGAAAATTCTCGGCGCGCTTGAGTATAAGCTCGGCGTAACGATACGCTCATAAGGGAGGAACATTATGTATTATGAAATTGAAATCGCGGGACTGAAACGCAAGCTCCCGCTTTGCCCGATAACGGACTCGCTCTATATCGGCGCGTTCATTATGTTCGGCGACGTTGAAATAACAAAGGTCGCCGCTGCGGAGCTCCTCAAAATCGCTCCCGAGCACGATATAATGATAACAGCAGAGAGCAAAGGTATCCCGCTTGTTTATGAGATGGCTCGTCAGTCGAATGCGGAAAACTATCTCCTCGCAAGAAAAACGCCCAAGCTCTATATGCGCAACATTTTCTCGTCCGAGGTCAAGTCCATAACGCATGCAACTCTCCAGACGCTTTATCTCGACGGCGACGACGCCGAGGCGATGAAAGGGAAGAGAGTCCTCATAGTTGACGACGTCGTCAGCACGGGCGAGTCGCTTCGTGCGCTCGAAGAGCTTGTTACAAAAGCAGGCGGCATAATCGCAGGCAAAATGTGCGTTCTTGCCGAAGGCGACGCCGCAAAGCGCGACGACATCAAATATCTTCAGGTTCTCCCCGTATTCAATGCGGATGGGACAATAAAAGAATAAGACGAAAAAGAGGCGGTCAAACGCCTCTTTTTTGATGAGAAATTCGGACTCACCCTTCTCGGCGAAGCCTGCAAACGCTTGCGCATTTGCAAATCCCACTCCCGTCTCGGCGAAGCCTGTAAACGTCGTTTCATTATCTTTGTGTACTTTCTTTTTTGAAAAGAAAGTACGAAAGAAAGCAATTTGGGATATGCTGGTTTGCGAAGCAAGCCAAGCAGGCCTCGCCGAGAGGGGCAAAGGAACCCCGAAGCCCCCTTAAAAGTTCAAGGCAGAGCTTTTCTGCCACGTCGGCTTTACCAAAGCAAAGGCAGGAGTGCAGTTCGAATCTTAAAGTGTTTTTAATAGTGCGGGGCTTTTGTGTCTGCGGAAACGGGGAAAATCAAGAAGGAGCGGAAAACCGCCCCTTCTTTATGAGAATATAAAATTTGCTCAAACCAATAACTGAAGCTTCTTTTGCCTTCTTTTCTTCTCGAAGAAAAGAACGGTGAAAAATTCTTAAAAAATATCTATAAAAATGTCGCAGGTTATGATATAATAATAAAAAAGAGAATAAAGCGAGAGGAGAATTACTCTATGAACGCAGAAATATATAATTATATTGACGCAAATCTTGCGAAAATGACGGGCACACTTTCGGAGCTCGTTGCAATCCCCAGCGTCAGGGGAAAGGCGACACTCGGCAAGCCTTACGGCGAAGAGTGTGCGAGAGTGCTTGAAAAAATGCTTTCGATAGCGTCATCTTTCGGTTTCAAGACAGAAAACCATAAAAACCGCGTCGGCACAATCGACCTTTACCCCGAAGGCGAACCGACCCTCGGAATACTTTGCCATCTCGACGTCGTTCCTGCGGGAAACGGCTGGAAGACGCCGCCCTTCTCAATGTTTATGTCCGGCGGAAAGCTCTATGGCAGAGGCACAATGGATGATAAAGGTCCTGCTGTTTGCGTGCTTTACGCAATGAAAGCGATAAAAGATTGCGGCATAAATCTTTCGCAGAACGTGCGTTTTATCGTCGGTACCGATGAAGAAAACGGCTCGTCCGACCTTGCATGGTATAAGAAACAGGCAAAGCTCCCGCCGCGCGTATTCACTCCGGACGGCAGTTACCCTGTCATCAACATAGAAAAAGGCATGATACGCGGCGAAGTTACGGCGAAATGTACACCAAGCGGCACAAAATCCGTGCTTTCGGCAGAGGGAGGGACTGTCATAAACGCCGTTCCCGAAAGCGCGACGGCAGAAGTTGTCGGTTTTTCTGACGTTGAACTCGCGCTCGCGGCAAAAAATGCCGGCGTGGCTGACCTTGTGTCATTCAAAAAAGAGGGGGACAAAACGGTAATCAGAATTACGGGCAAAAGCGCGCACGCATCAACTCCCGCAGACGGCAAAAATGCCGTCACAGCCCTTTGCGCCCTGCTCGGCAGACTTTACGGCGACGACGATTCAACCGTTATGTTCCGTAACCTTTCATCTCTCTTCCCATATGGCGAAACGGACGGAAAGTCGCTTAAAATTGCGGCGTCAGACGAAAAATCTGGCGCACTCACAGAGGTTCTGAGCATACTTTCGTATTCAAAAGGTACTCTCACGGGCAAGTTTGACATTCGTTTCCCGCTTTGCCGCACAGTTGAAAAGGTAAAATCGGGACTGAAAAGCGCATTCTCCTCCAAGGATATGGAACTTTCCGATTTTTCCGGCGTCGAGCCGCATGAAACCGACGCGGAAAGTGATTTTGTAAAGACGCTGAACAAGGTTTATTCGGACGTTACCGGCGCGCGCAGCGGTTGCATTGCCATCGGCGGCGGCACCTATGTTCATGACATTGAAGGCGGAGTTGCGTTCGGCGCGGAATTCCCCGGCGAGGACTGCAAAATTCATTCCGCCGGCGAGTTCATTTCCGTCGACCGCATGAAACAAAACGCAAAAATCTTTGCGGAAGCCATCATCCGCCTCTGCAAATAACCGTACTTTTCTTTGAAAAGAAAAGTAGGCAAAAGAAACTTTAGTTATCGGGAAGTCTGTGCGGAGTTTTAATTATCTGCACGGACAGGGCTTACCAAAAAGGCAAAAGAAACTTTAGTTATTGGTTTGAGCAAATTTTATATTCTCATAAAGAAGGGGCGGTTTTCCGCTCCTTTTTGATTTTCCCCGTTCCCGCAGACACAAAAGCCCCGCACACAACATAATAATTCCCCACGGAGCGCACCTTTTCTCTTCTCTCTTAACTGAAAAAGCCACCCCGAAGGGCGGCTTTTGTTTTATGCTCCGTATGAGAATTCCTTTATCTCAACGTGATAAGCTTCATACATTTCATCGCTGAAATCTTTCATGAGCTTTCCGCTGTTGACAAGATCATTTATATAATTGTTTCTGAGGAGGTCTCTGATCTCGTTAAGTGAAGGATAATACGTTTCTTCTCTGAAATTGTCCAGGCGGAGAATCATCCAGCCGAGAGGAGAGATTATCGGCTCGGAATATACCGTGCCCGTCTCCATGTGCTCCATTGCATAGCTCTGTACATTCGCCATGCAGTCTGCAAGGTACTGAAGATATTTTCCGTATGCTTCGGAATCCTTGTCGGCTTTGGGGTCACGACCGGCATATTTTTCGTCAAGCTCTTTCATAGTCTCTTCAAGATTATCGACCTTGCGGAGCTCTTCAAAGGTTATAACGCCCTTTCCCGACCAGCTTGCGCCCTGAGAATAACCGTTTTTTTCATTATATATGCTGAGGATTTCTTCTTTTATCTTATCAAAATCCTCGCCGGCGATGATACGGTCGATATATTTCTGCGCGACAGATTTGTTTTCCGCCCATTCGTTTTCATCCGAAAGATCCTTGACCTCAACAAACACCGATGTATAGGTATATCCTGCGGCTGTTATATAATCCTTGATGTTGTTTACATAGAACTCCGTGAGCTCGGCGTCCGTAATCTCCATTTTGTTGATAATATCCTTTACGATCAGCTGTTCAACAACGGCATTTCTTGCAAACATCATCCAGAATTTCTTTTTGAGGCCGTAGTCCTTCATCGCCTTTTTGAAGCCGCCATCATAATCCTCGTCAAACGCTTTCACGTTGTAATCATACATTTCCTTAACAGCTTCATCCGTGATCTCGAGCCCGCGCTTTTCAGCCTCAAGCTCTCTTAAGCGCATGTCAACTATCGATCTTATCGTGATTCTGCCGAGCTCGCTTGAAGTCATCAAACCCTGAAGAATATATGCGCTGTAATAACGCGTAAAGTATTTTGTCCACTGCTCGACATCATCGTCCGTTGAGAGGACTTCGCCGCCGTCATATGTGGCAAGAACCGCTCCGCTTCCTTTACATCCGCAGAAAATGACAGCGATCATGCTGACGGCAAGGACAAAGCATATCAGCTTTATTATCTTTTTCATAACTTCACCTTTTTTGACAGAAGCCGCCCTCATCGGACGGCTTCCGCTGATGTTTGATTTTAATTATTCCGCGTCCTCTGCGTCAAGAGAGAACTCTTTCTTGCAGTTCGGGCATACGAGATGATCGGGATCGTCGTCCTCTTCAAGCTCAAGGCATACGCCGCAGTGCGGGCATGTGACTATGCAACCGTCGCAGCAGTCGCAGTCGTCTTCATCGTCTTCACAACCGCAGCCGCAACCGCATTCGTCGTCTTCATATTCGTCATCGCAGCAATCGTCGCAATCACAGTCGTCATCGCAGCAGCATTCGCCGTCGCCATAAACCTCGTCCTCAAGAACTTCAAGATCCTCGTCGATTTCCTCAACATACTGCTTGAGGTTTTCGCAATCGTCCTTAACGCCGTCGAGCTTGTCTGCAACGTCGGAAAGGATTGCGAGCATTTCGGAAATTATCTTTCCCGTTTTTTCTTCTTTGTCAACGCCGAGTCCCTCGGCAAGACCTTTTACATATGCAACCTTTTCGCTGATTGTCATAATATTCACCTTGCGCTTTCGCGCCCTTTCAGTTTTTAATTTATGCTCTTTCGATGTATTCGCCTGTTCTTGTGTCGATACGGAGTCTTGTTCCGTTGTCGATAAAGAGCGGGACTTTGATAACCGCGCCCGTTTCGAGAGTTGCGGGCTTGGAAGCGCCTGTTGCCGTGTTGCCTCTTACGCCGGGCTCCGTTGCAACAACTTCAAGCTCAACGAACATCGGGGGTTCAACGCTGAATACGCTACCCTTATAGGAAAGCACCTTGCACATCATTTCTTCCTTGACAAACTTGAAGCTGTCGGGAAGCATGTCCTTGGAAACGGGGATTGTTTCAAATGTTTCCATATCCATGAAATAATAAAGGTCGCCGTCGTTATAGCTGTACTGCATGTCGCGTCTGTCAATGACAGCGGGCGGGAATTTATCCGTGGGGTTGAAAGTGGTTTCCGTAACGGCGCCTGTGATGACGTTTCTGAGCTTTGTACGGACGAAAGCCGCGCCCTTTCCGGGTTTAACGTGCTGGAATTCGATAACCTGAAGCACCTGACCGTCCATCTCAAAGGTTACGCCGTTTTTGAAATCGCCTGCTATTACCATAAAAAATATCCTCCAAAGTATTACTGGTTTTAATTTCACTTAATATTTTAACTTATTTTTATGAAAATATCAAGTACTTTTTATCAATAAATTGTCTCAAAATCAGATTTCCGTCAGGTCTTTTCTGCTTTTTGTTATGTCGACGCCGCCTTCGGCGGTAACAATCATCATATCTTCAATGCGACAGCCGTATTTTCCTTTGAGATAAATGCCCGGCTCAACGGTGAAAACGTGACCCTTTGTGAGCGGTGTAAGTCCCGCGGGAGACACCCTCGGATTTTCGTGAATGTAAACACCGACGCCGTGACCGAGTCCGTGACCGAAGCACCCCTTATAGCCCGCTTCGTCAATGATATCCCTTGCAATCTTATCGAGATCCTTTCCGAGCATACCGGGCTTAAAGGAATTTATCGCCGTTGTCTGCGCGAGCAGGACGGTATTATAAAGCCGCTTCATTTCTTCGTCCGCCTTGCCTATTACGACGGTTCTCGTCATATCCGAGCAATAACCCTGATAGACGCAGCCGAAGTCCATTGTCAGAAAGCCCTTTTCGAGTATAACGTTTCTCGGCACGCCGTGCGGACGGGAGGAATTAGTTCCCGAAACGGCGATTGTTTCAAAGCTGGGGCAGATCGCTCCGCGCTTTTTCATCTGATATTCTATCTCCGCGGCGACCTCGATTTCCGTCATATCGTAGCGGAGGAGGGAAACGACAGCCGTGAAGGCTTCGTCCGTTATGTGCTGAGCCGCCTTGATCTTCTCGATCTCGTCCTCATCCTTATGCTCCGCAAGCGAGCGGACAGTTGCGCCGACCGGCATAAATTCAACCGAAGAAAGCTGTTTTTTGATTCCTTCAAGCTCGGAAACTGTCATAAGGTCGTCCTCAAAGCCGACTGTTTTTATCCCCTCTTTTGCGATTATATCGCGCATTTCTTCAAAGCGTTTGCCCGTTGAAATGAGGAAGCCCTCCGTTTCGCTCTCCGCGGCTTCGATATAGCGGAAGTCCGTGAAGAGATGAGCTCCCGCTCTCGTGACGAAAATCGCGCCATCCGAGAAGGCAAAGCCGGAAAGATAAAGGCAGGTTTTTTCGTTTGTCGTGATAAAAGCGTCGACGCCTGCCGGCAAAGCCGCCATAAGTTTTTCCGTTCTGTTCATTATTATATATCCTCTTTTCAAAATAAATTTCAGAAATCGACAACGTCCGAGCCGGAAAGTGCGGCAAGCCCGTATTTCAGCGCCATTGACGCCGCCCTGCGCTCCTCGGGATCGTCACTTTCCAGCTTCGGCAAAAGCTCTCTGTAAAACGCGCCCTTTATCGAAAGGTCGTCGCGGAGAATGTCCGCCGAAAGCACGGGAGACGTTTCGTCCCGCAGTTCAAGATAGAAAACGCCGATATCGCCGTCCGTTATTCTGTCCGTTTTAAGCTCTGCCACAGGCGATACCGCGCCCGTCAGGGTGACGCGCAAAAGCGTGTCCGCGCCGACGCTTTTCTTCGTCATTGCGGTTTTTATCGCCGAGATTACCTCGCTCCGCGACCCCGCCCCCGTAATGTCAACCGTCAGCTTTTCATATTTTCTGCGGCAGAAGCGTTTATATATGAAGTCCGTTTTCAGAAATCCCCCGCTCTGACGTTCAAACGTGCAAATGATTGCTCCCTTGGTGCCGCATTCGTCAAACGAGCGCCCCTCCGGACAACCGCAGTACGCATAATATGTGTTTCCCGCGCGCTTTGCCTCCGTTCCGGCGTGAATATGACCGAGAGCGGCATAATCGCAGTTACTGCGGGCAATATCGTCCGTTGTAAGCGGGCAGGAGCGGGAATTTTTCGTCAGCATATCGCCGTGACAGGCGAGAATGTTTATCCTTTCGGGATTGACCTTTACGTAATGCTCAATCGGGCATTTTTCCATTTCCGGCGACGTAAACGCCCAACCGTAAACGTCGACCCCTATATCGGGAAACTCGAATTTTGAAAGCTCCTCCGAGCCGAAAATATAAACGTTCGGCGGAAAAACCGCCTTTTTATAAGGACTTTTCGGGTCGGCGCAGTCATGATTTCCCGGCGCGATGACGAATTTGCACGCGGGAGCCGATTCAAACTGTCCGTTTATATGCTCAAGCGTCTCCTTTGTCACAAAGCCGTGATCGAAAAAGTCGCCGGAGATGATGACCATATCGACCTTCTCCGTCTTTGCATAAAAAACTATGGAAGAGAACACGCCGCGCAGCTCGTTTTTCCTCGCCTGCGCCTTTCGGACGTCATAAAGCGAGAACGGCGCGTCCAGATGAAGGTCGCCCGTGTGAAGTATTTTTACCATTCCGCCCTCCATTTATATCGCTTTTGCGGAAAGCGAATATTCTCCGCTTTCAAGCTCGATACTGTATTCCTTTTCGGTTTCGAGAAAGCCGAATTGCTTTTCCGCCGGCACTCCGTCCGAACAAAGCGTGCGCGCATAGCGCTTCGGCAGATAAAGCGTCGCGCGACAGCCGAAGGGAACGGAAATATTGACCGTCAGCATGCCGTCGCGGTTTGCCCAATAGCAACGGACGGTTCCGTACATACTTTCGTGTTCCGCCGAAGCGCTCTCCATTCCGCAATCGACGGCGGGGCGGAGAATCGTATGCACAAAGCCCGGCTCGTTTTCGTCCGGCGAGATACCGCCGATATATTTATACATAAATGCCGAAAGGTCCGAGAACATATGATGGTTATGCGAGCCGGTGCCGTTCCAGCACTCCCAGAGCGTTGTCGCGCCGAGGTCTATCCACCTCTGACAGCCGGGGAACGTTCTCTGCGCAATCATCCTCTGCCCGACGTTTCCTTCGCCCGCAGCCCCAAGCGACTGCATAACGAACTTGTTTCCGAGAACGCCGAAGTCAAGATGCCAGTCGCGCTCCTCTATCTGCGATATGAGCTTTTTCACAAGCGGGATATATTCCTCCGGCTCGTAAAGCCCGAAATAAAGCATTGCGCCCGTTGCCGTCTGGCAGTCGCCCTTGACGGTGAACGTTGCTTTGTCAAAGAATTTTTCGCGCCATACACGGCGAATACGGCTTGCGAGGTCGGCATAGTATTCCGCGTCCTCGTCCTTGCCCATAATCCTTGCGATTTTAACGACGGTCTTTGCCGCATTATAGAAAAATGCCGTATCGCTGACCTCCGTAGGACACCTGTATGCGCCCATGTTTATCGAAAGCGAAGCGCCCTCAAACGGAGGACACCAGTCTCCCGTGCCGTAATTCAGGGTAAGGTCGTCCGTCATTCCCTCCATAAAGTCGCAGTTGCGCTTGATTGCGTCATAATTGATTTTGAGAATGTCGGGGTCGTTATTATAAAGATAGATATTGTAGGGCACGGTTATCAGCGCGCTTGACCAGTCGGGACCCATAAGCCCGTAATAGCCCCAGCCCGTCGACGGCACGACGCAGGGTATCTGTCCTGCGGGACGCTGACTTTCCCTCATATCCCTGCTCCATTTTGCAAGGAACGGCTGCGAGCCGAAATTTATCAGCATCTGCTCGCATGAAAGTGCCGTATCGCCCGTCCAGCCGTTTTTCTCGCGGTGGGGGCAGTCTGTCGGTATCGAATGCATATTTGATATTGTCGACCAGCGGCAAAGCTGCTGGACTTTATTCAAAAGCTCATCCGAGCATGAAAATCTTCCCGTGTCGCCGACAGCCGTGCATACGGCATACGCCGTTACGTCCTCTTTTTCCGGTTCATAATCTATGCCGGAGATTTCGATATACTGAAAGCCGTGATAAACGAAAATCGGGTGCCATTTTTCCGGCGCGTCGCTCTTTTTGATGTATTTATCCGTCTGGAAACCGTGACTTCTTGTCATTCCGCCCATCTGCATATCAAGCTCGCCGTCCTCAAAGAGCATATCTGAATGACGGATTGTGATTTCCGTGTCCTTTGCGCCTCTGAAAACGTATTCGCAGAAGCCCGCCATATTCTGACCGAAGTCGAAGGCGCAACCGTTTTTCGTTTTCCATATTTTCTTCGGCGAAAAGCTTTTGTATATTTTTATCGGCGGCATTTCCATAGCCCGCAGAATTCCGCCGGGGCTCTTTACGATTTTCGTGTTCTGCCATTTCGAGTCGTCAAAGTCGGGGCTTTCCCAATCTCCGAGCTCAAGGCGCGCGTCGTAATGCTCGCCGTTGCGGATACCGTTGAAAATTATCGGTCCATTGCCGCCCTTCCATGACGTATCGGAGACGATTTTTTCCTCCGTGCCGTCGGAATATGTCAACTTGAGTTCACATATCATTTTCGGCCAATGACGCCATGTCGCCGCGCGTGTGTTCCACGGGTCGTCCGCAAAGCAGTTATACCAGCCGTTGCCCAGAATGACGGAAATCGCGTTTTTCCCCTGACGAAACAAGGGTTTTACGTCATACGTCATATATGAGTCGGTCTTTGAGAAATCGGTGAACGCGGGGGAGAGAATATCATCTCCCGTCTTTTCGCCGTTTATGCGACTTTCAAAATAACCGAGACCGCAAATGCAAAGATAGGCTTGCAAAACCGGTTTTGTAATTTCAAACGTCTTTCTCAGATATACCGCTCCGAAGGCGTCGTTTTCTCTGCAGACATACTGCGCCGTTATCCATTTTCCCGTCCAGCGTTCGCAAAGCTTGCCCGTGACAAAGCTGCTTTCGGCAGTCGCCTCTCCGCCGCCCGCGGTTTTCACTGTCACGGAATAATAATACTTTCTGACGGGAACCAGCGGCTCTCCGTCATACAGCACGAAAAGCTGATTTTCCGTCGGCTGTTCGCCCTCGTCCCATAAGGTCGCCGTATGCTCCGCGTCCGCAAAAACCCTTATCCTGCGCGAAACCTGACGGTCGCCGCGGACATCCGACTTTATCTTATATGAAAACCTCGGCAGGCTGTCAACGCCCACAGGCGCCGACAGATAATTCACCGTAAGGCCGTAAACCGATATATCTGACATGCTGTCCTCCGATATCATATTTATACGGCTACATTATAGCACTATGTTTTTTATAAAACAAGCAAAGAATTGCATTTTCCCGAATGTTGTGTTAAAATATTTACAAATACGAAAAAGAAAGCGTTTATATATGAAAAATTTCAGAATTCTCTTCTTCGGTGACGTTGTCGGTCCGGACGCAACAAAAAGGCTTGCCGCCTCTCTCTGGGGTCTCCGCAAAAAATACGGCGCGGACATGGCGATAGTCAACGGCGAAAACTGCGCCCCAGGAAACGGCATCGACAAAGCGGGCGCGGAAATGCTCCTTTCCGGCGGAGCGGACGTCATCACGACGGGAAACCACGTTTTCAAGCGATTTGAAGCGGATACGCTGCTCGATGACGAGCCGGGAATAATTCGTCCCGCAAATTATCCTCCGCAGCTTGCGGGGGCGGGATTTTCGCTCTGCGACTGCGGCTCCGCAACCGTTCTCGTCATAAATCTGCTCGGTCTTGTCGATATGGAGCCGCTTGCCTGCCCGTTTGCGACGGCAGACAAAATTCTCGCCGAGAACAGAGGAAAATACGATTTTTCAATCGTCGATTTTCATGCGGAGGCGACAAGCGAAAAGAAAGCCATGCTCTTTTATCTTGACGGCAGAGTGACGGCGCTCGTCGGCACGCATACGCACGTTGAAACGGCGGACGAAACCGTTACGGAAAGCGGCACGGCTTATATTACGGACGTCGGCATGTGCGGAGCGGAAACCTCCGTGCTGGGGGTAAAGCCCGAATGTATAATCCGGCGGCTGACAACTCATCATCCCGTGAAATTCGAGGTGGCGGAAGGAAAAACCGTTCTCTGCGGAGTGCTTATCGAAATCGACCCCGCAACCGGCAAAGCCGTTTCCATCAAACGAATAAAAGAATAACCTACTTTTCTTTGACCGTACTTTTCTTTGAAAAGAAAAGTAGGCAAAAGAAACTTTAATTATCGGGGAGTTTGTGCGGAGTTTTGATTATCTGCACAGACAGGGCTTGCAGAAAGGCAAAAGAAACTTCGGTAATTGGTTTGTTCAAATTTTATATTTTCATCAGAGGAGCGGTTTTCCGCTCCTTTTTGTGTATTCTCCTCTCTCCGTCTCGACGAGGTCTGCTTGTTTTATAAATCGTAGAAGACAGTCGGGCGGGACGGGATTTGCTGGTTTGCGAAGCAAGCCGAGCAGGCCTCATCAAGAGGTGCAAAGAGACCCGTCCCCTACATTGCTTGTCTTTTTCGAGGAAGGCAAATTTTCTTGCTTTTTCCCCGTCCCCGCAGGCACAAAAGCTCCGCACTATTAAAAACACTTTAAGATTCGAGCTGCACTTCCGCCTTTGCTTTGGTAAAGCCGACGCGGCAGATAATCTCCGCCTTGAACTTTTAAGAGGGTTTCGGGATTCTTCCCGAATTGCTTTCTTTCGTACTTTCTTTTCAAAAAAGAAAGTACATAAAGTTTTGTCGGTTCGCAAAACCCGTTTTCTCAAGAAAACAATGTAAAGAACGTGTTGCACAAGCTCGTTTTATCACCATCCCGAAAATATCTTTCCGAAAATATATATAAAGGTAAAAAAGCTATTGAAAAGTACTATAAAATATGATATAATATAATATATATAAAGAAAAGGGCGTTTTTCGCCCGGAGGGACGTAAAAAACATGGACTCAGCATACGGCAAGATATGGAGAATTGTTCTTGATACCCTTTCAAAAACATATTCCGAAGTGCTTATGGACCTTTGGTTCAAACGTCTTGAGCTTTCCTTCATGGACGATAAAAACGTATTTCTCGTTATTGATGAAAGTCCGGAGCTTATAGACATTCTCAACACAAACTATGCAAAGAAGATTGAAGAAGCCTTTTCAAGCGCTCTCAACCTCAACCTGAAGGTGACGATTGCGCAGAAGGGAAAATACTTCGTTCACGGCTCCGAAGAAGAAAAAATGTATCTCGAAAAGGAGAAGGAAGCCAGGGAGGCGGAGGAAACCGAAAAGTCCGACGGATTTTATTTCGATAAGGGAGAGGGACGCGCGCTTGAAGATGAATTTACCTTTGACAATTTCATCGTCGGCAGCTCAAATAAATTCGCGTATGCGGCGAGCGTTTCCGTTGCGAAGCACCCGGGCATTGAGTGTAACCCTCTGTTTATTTACGGAGCGAGCGGTCTCGGCAAGACGCACCTTATGCGCGCCATAGCGCATGACGTTTCTATACGTTATCCGGATTTCACGATAATCTTCGTTTCCGCGGAAAACTTCACAAACGAATTTCTCGATTGTCTCGTCAAGAAGTCGACGTCGAAATTCAAGGAAAAATACCGCGCGGCGGACATGCTCTTTGTCGACGATATCCAGTTCATCGCCGGCAAACAGTCCACCCAGGAGGAATTTTTCCACACCTTCAATACCCTCTATGACGCTCACAAGCAGATAGTGCTCACGTCCGACCGTCCGCCGAGGGAGCTCCAGAACCTTGAAGAAAGGCTTGTCAGCCGGTTTGAGGGCGGCATGGTTGCGGATGTTCAGCCTCCGGACACGGAGCTCCGCATAGCGATATTCAAGAGCAAGGCAATGGCGATGAACGTCGACCTTTCAAACGAGGTACTGACATATATTGCGGAAAACACAAAGAGCAATGTCCGTCAGATAGAAGGAATTATAAAGAAGCTCGGCGCATACAAAACCGTGCTCAACAAGGGAAAGGAAATAACCGTCGACGATGCGCGCACGCTCCTTGCGGGAGTGATATGCGGGGTTGAACCGCCGGAAGCCGTTGCGGAAAGAGTAATTGCGACGGTCGCAACGCGTTACGGCGTCTCCGCGGATGATATAAAAGGAACAAAACGACCGAAAGAAATCGTCGCGGCAAGACAGCTTGCCATATATATCGTAAACCATGTGACAAATCTGACGCTGAAAAATATAGGCAATATTTTCGGAGGAAGAGACCATTCGACAATTCTTTATTCCATTCAGTCCGTCACAGACCAGATGAAAAAGGATATTTCATTTGAGCATGAAGTGACCGACATAATGAAAGAATTCCAATAAAATTTCCAAAAAACGACCCTCGTCTAAAACCGAGAAAAGTTTTCAACATATTGTTGAAAACTTGTTGAGAACCTTATGGCATCTGCATTTTCGGCGCTTTCCGATTGTTGAAAAACATGAGAAAACATTTTTTCAAAATCGGAATAAAAAGAGCTTTGCGTAAGACAGGTGCAGAAGATTTTCGATATTTATCATATTGATTGAAACTTTTCCGTCGTTGCCTTTATAAGGAAACCGACTTTTCGGCAAAGAAAAAGTTTTCAACAAGTTATAAGTTATCAACACGGAGTTGTTTTCTCTTTTCCACATGAAAAACGGAGAGGAAAAGTTTTCCCCGAAGTCAACAAATAATCAATAAAATTTCAACAAAGAAATCCAATCGGTCGAGGGGCAAAAAATCAAGCAGACATGTGGATTTTATAAGTTTTCAACAGTTTTCCCTCCGCTACTTCTACGTCTGCTTCCAATATACTTATCTTATCTTATTAAAGAAAAAATTTTCTGGAAAAATAAAAAAACACGAAAGGAACAAAAAACATGAAAATCACATTTCAGAAAGAAATGCTTCTGCTTTGTATCCAGCGTTCGCTCGGATGTGTTTCCTCGGAAAAGACATACGGCGCGATAGAAGGAATACTGCTTTCAAGCGTCGGTTCGGACAAATGCATGATTTGCGCATATGACCTTGAAAAGGGCGTAAAGACAACTATCGACGCAAAGGTTCACGAAGGCGGCGCAGCCGTTATAAACGGCTCGAAGCTCGCTTCCGTTGTAAAGTTTATGCCTGCCGATATCACAATCGAGACGGGGGAAGGCAATTTTGCAACGATATCGAGCGGACGTTCAAAATTCCAGCTTCATTATCTCCCCGGAGAGGAATTCCCCCAGCTTCCCGAATTCTCCCCCGAAAGAAGCTTCACTGTCACACAGTCCAAAATAAAATCAATGATAAACCGCACATCGTTTGCCATAAGTCATGACGACAACGGCAGACCGGCTCTGACGGGGCTTTATTTTGAGGTCGAGGGCAACAGAATAAAGACTGTCGCCTGCGACAGCTTCCGTCTTGCGATAAGAGTCAACAAGTGCGAAACGAATATCGACTCCAAAAACGGCGAAACAGAACTGAAATTCATCGTTCCCGGCAAGACGATAAACGAAATATCCAGACTTCTTGACGATACGGACGAGAAAATCAAGTTTTCGCTCACAAAAAAGCACATCATTTTCTCCCTCGGTATGCGTTACGGCGACGATATAAAGGAAACAGTCCTTTTCTCACGCCTTATAGACACGCAGTATATGGAATATGAAAGATTTATTCCGAAGGAAAGCAAAACGTTTGTCACCGTCGACAAAAACATGCTTGAGGACGCGCTCGAAAGAGCGTCCCTCGTAACGGAGGAAAGAGCTGTCGGTCAGTCGAAGAGTATTGTTAAATTCAGGGTTGAGGACGAAATTCTCCATGTTTCCGCGGTCTCAATAAACGGAAAGGTCTTTGATGAAATTCCCGTTGAAAAGAAGGGACCCGATATGGAAATCGGCTTTTCATGCAAATACCTTATAGAAATCCTTCGCGCGTGCGGGACAGACATTCTCAAGCTCTCGCTTACGTCATCTCTCATGAGTATGATAATCGAAGGAAGCGGAGAAACGGACAAGGATGACAGCTTCATCTATCTCGCTCTCCCCATGAAAATGAGAGATAACTGATTATGTATCTCGAAAGTGCCGTTTTTGAAAATTTCAGAAATATAGATCATCATCCATTCGGATTCAAACAGGGGATGAACATTCTCTTCGGCGGTAACGCCCAGGGGAAAACATCCGTTATCGAAGGAATTTATCTTTTTGCCGGCGGAAAAAGTTTCCGGCGCGCAAAGGATAAAGAAATGATTAAAAACGATAAGAATTTTTCGCAGGTGAGCATTGGATTTTCGGATTCCAGGCGCGACAACAAGATGGCTGTCCGTACTTACAGGGACATGAAAAAGGAACTGTTCATGAACGGGGTGAAGCTGAAGAAAATGTCCGAGTTTGTCGGCAATTTCAAGGCTGTGCTTTTCTGTCCCGAGCATCTTGCGATAGTCAGGGACGAGCCGTCGCTGCGCAGAAACTTTGTCGACTCGGCAATATCGCAGATAAAGCCGAAATATCTTTCCGCGCTTATAGAATACGGAAAGCTGACGGAAAACAAGAACGCCCTGCTCAGAAATCCCGAAAATTACAGCCCGGATGAGTTTGAAAACCTTTACGCGCTCTATTCGCAGAGAATTGCGAAGGGCTCGGCTTATATAACCTCCGTCCGCACGGAATATCTTGCGCGGCTTTTTGAATATGTCAGAACGTTTCTTCTCGAAATGACGTCGGGAGCGGACACCGTCGGTTATGATTACATATCAACGGCGGGCGACGTTTCGGATATAAGCTCGCTTGAAAGCCGGTATATAGACCTGATATTCGGCAATGCCGAAAGAGAAAAGGCGGCAAAAATGTCGCTGTTCGGCGCTCACAGGGACGATTTTGATATCAGACTGCCGATCGGCACGGCTAAGATATTCGCTTCGCAAGGTCAACAGAGGAGCATTGCCCTTGCAATGAAACTCGCAGAAGGGGAAATATGCAGGGAGGAGACAGGCGAATATCCCGTTTTTCTTTTTGACGACGTCCTCTCCGAGCTTGACAGGCAGAGAAAAAATTATATTCTCGGCAATCTTTCCGGCAAACAGGTGATAGTCACCTCCTGCGATGAGGCGGACTTTTCGGACTGTAAAGCTGCGCAGAAGATATATGTCGAAAACGGCGAATTCTTTTATGATGTTGATAATTACAAGAGAAGATGAGGTTTTATGTATCTCCATATAGGTAACGGAAAAATGATAAAAATGAAGGATATCGTCGGTATTTTCGATTCGGATACGGCGACGGTATCCAAAATAACGCGCTCATGGCTTTCCTCCGCCGAAAAGCGGGGCGGGCTTTCCTCGGCTTCGGGCGAGATACCGAAGTCGATTGTTCTGGAATGCGGGGAAAAGGGAGAAAATATTTATTTTTCTCAGCTTTCTCCGAAAACGCTCTGCCAGAGAGCCGAAAAGTATTAAAACTCCAATCGGAAAGGAAAAGGTTATGACAGAAGAAGTTAAAACTCCCGAAACCGCTCAGGTTTATGATGAGAGTCAAATTCAGGTGCTTGAAGGACTGGAGCCGGTCCGTAAACGCCCCGGAATGTATATCGGAAGCACATCCCAGAGGGGACTTCATCATCTTGTTTATGAAATTGTGGACAACTCCATAGACGAGGCGATGGCGGGAATATGCACGCATATCGAAGTTACATTCCATAAGGACGGAAGCGTTTCCGTCCGCGATAACGGAAGAGGTATTCCCGCAGGTATCAACGCTCAGACCGGTATACCTACGCTTGAAGTCGTATTTACGGTGCTTCACGCAGGCGGTAAATTCGGCGGAGAGGGATATAAATTCTCCGGAGGACTGCACGGCGTCGGCGCGTCCGTTGTAAACGCGCTTTCAGAATGGACAGAGGTTGAAAACCGTCACGAAGGAAAAATATATACGGAGCGCTTTGAAAAAGGCAATATAGCCCGTCCCTTCGCCTGCACGGGCGAATGTGACAAAGCCGATCACGGGCTTTACGTCCGCTTTATGCCGGACGGGGATATTTTCAGAGAGACGACCGTCTTTGATTTTGACGTCATTCTCAACCGTATGCGCGAGCAGGCATTCCTCAATGCGGGCATAACGATTACCGTAACGGACGAAAGAGAGGAAGAGCCGAGAACGGAGGTTCTCTTCTATGAGGGCGGTATAAAGAGCTTTGTCACGCACCTCAATTCGCTTAAACACGCAAACGTTCTGCACGACGTTATTTATATGCGCGCAGACGCGGACGACAAGACGGCAGAGATTGCAATTCAGTATAACGATAAATACGAGGAGACAATGATCTCCTTTGCAAACAACATACACACAATCGAGGGCGGTACGCACGAGGACGGCTTCAAAGCGGCTCTGACAAGAGTTATGAACAAGTATGCCGTTGATAAAAAGCTCGTAAAGGACAGCGACGGCAGCTTCAAGGGCGAGGATATAAGAGAGGGCATATGCGCCGTTATTTCCGTCAAGCTCCGCGAGGCGCAGTTTGAAGGACAGACGAAGGCAAAACTCGGTAACTCCGATATGCGCTCCTTTGTGGACAGGCTTGTTTCCCTCAAGCTCTCCGAATATCTGGAGGAGCATCCCGCCGTCGGCAAGGTGATAGTCGAAAAGGCGCTTGCCGCCTCAAGAGCGAGAGAAGCCGCGCGCAAGGCAAGAGAAGCGACGAGAAGAAAGACGGGTCTCGATTCCGGTCAGATGCCGGATAAGCTCCGCGACTGCAACGAAAGAGACGCTTCGCTTACCGAGATATATATCGTCGAGGGTGACTCGGCGGGCGGCTCCGCAACGCAGGGTCGTGACAGCCGCTTCCAGGCAATTCTTCCTCTCTGGGGTAAGATGCTGAACGTTGAAAAGGCAAGAGCGGACAAGGTTTACGGAAACGACAAGCTCAACCCCGTCATAGTCGCGCTCGGAGCGGGTATCGGAAACGAATTTGATATTGAAAAGCTGCGCTATCACAAAATAATCATTATGGCGGATGCCGATGTCGACGGTTCGCATATCAGAACCCTTCTTCTGACGTTTTTCTTCCGCTTTATGCGCCCGCTTATCGAGCAGGGCTACGTTTATTCCGCCGTTCCTCCGCTTTACAAGCTGACAAGAGGAAAGACGCAGAGAGTTGCGTATTCCGATGAGGAGCGCGACGCTATCTCCGCCGAAATGCGCGGCGGCGACCCGAAGGTCAAGATTGATATTTCAAGATACAAAGGTCTCGGCGAGATGAACCCGCACGAGCTCTGGGAAACGACGATGAACCCCGAAACGAGGACTCTGCGTCGCATACAGCTTGAGGACGCACAGCTTGCGGACGAGACGTTCTCCGTTCTTATGGGAGAGGATGTCGAGCCGAGAAAAGAATTTATAGAAGTCAACGCGCGCTATGCCGTTAATATCGACGTATAAGGAGGCGAACTTAAGTGGCACATAAGGATTATAAGCCCGAGGATATAATGTATCCCGAGCAGCACATAGTCAATACAGAGCTTGTAAAGGAGATGCAGAAATCCTTTATAGAATATGCAATGTCTGTCATAGTTGAAAGAGCGCTTCCGGACGTCCGCGACGGGCTCAAACCCGTTCACAGAAGAATTCTTTACGCTATGTATGAGGACGGGCTGACACGTGACAAGCCGTACAGAAAATGCGCGACAGCCGTCGGCGACGTGCTCGGCAGATATCATCCGCACGGCGACGCTTCGGTTTATGACGCGCTCGTCCGTCTGGCGCAGGACTTCTCGATGAGATATCCGCTTATCGACGGTCACGGAAACTTCGGCTCGATAGACGGCGACCCCCCCGCGGCATACCGTTATACCGAGGCGAGAATGTCCCGTATGTCGGACGAGATGCTGCGGGATATTGAAAAGGAGACGGTTGACTGGTCTCCGAACTTTGATGAAACAAGAAAAGAACCGAGGGTTCTGCCCTCAAGATTTCCGAACCTGCTTGTAAACGGTTCGTCCGGCATTGCCGTCGGTATGGCGACGAATATCCCCCCGCATAACCTCCGCGAGGTCATCGGGGCGGCAATCTGCCTGCTTGATAACCCGGAAGCAACGCTTGACGAGCTTATGCAGCACATAAAGGGTCCCGATTTCCCGACAAGGGGAATAATTATGGGCAGAAGCGGCATAAGGGCGGCATATGAAACCGGCAGAGGAAGAGTTATCGTCCGCGCCAGATGCCATTTTGAAGAATACGGCAAGGATAAGAGAGAAAGAATCATAGTAACGGAGCTGCCGTATCAGGTGAACAAGAGAATGCTGATCGCTTCGATTGCAGATCTCGTAAAGGACAAGAGAATCGAAGGCATTTCCGACCTCCGCGACGAAACGGACAGAAACGGTATGCGTATCGTCATCGAGACGAAGAAGGACGCAAATCCGCAGGTGGTTCTCAATCACCTCTATACGCTGACGTCTCTCCAGACATCGTTTGCGATAAATATGCTCGCGCTTGTCGACGATCAGACCCAGCCGAAAATACTTTCCCTGCGCCACATCCTGACTGAATATCTCAAATTCCAGGAGGAGCTTATCGTTCGCAGGACGCGTTTTGACCTTCGCAAGGCAGAAGAAAGAGCGCATATTCTCCGCGGACTTCTCATAGCGGAGGAAAATATTGACGAGATCATAAAGACCATCCGCAATTCATATGACGACGCCAAAGAAAACCTGATGGCTCGCTTCTCACTCAGCGACCCGCAGGCGAGCGCAATACTTGAAATGCGACTCAAACAGCTTCAGGGGCTTGACCGTCTCAAGCTGGAGGAGGAATTCAAGGCGCTTGAAGCGAAGATTGCAGATTATAAGGACATTCTCGAAAAGCCGGAGAGAGTGCGCGAAACGCTCAAAACCGAGCTTACCGCAATTTCCGATAAATACGGCGACGAACGCTTTACGGAAATTCAGGATTCCGTTGACGATATAGACGACGAGGACCTCATCGAGCGTCACGATTGCGTGATAACCATGACCTACGGCGGATATATAAAGAGAAACCCAGTTGACACCTATTCCGCTCAGAACAGAGGCGGAAAGGGCATAGTCGGTATGACGACAAAGGAAGAGGACGCCATACGCGACGTTATGGTTGTCCATTCGCACAGCTACCTGCTTATGTTTACGTCCGCCGGCAAGGTCTATATGAAAAAGGCATATCAGATTCCCGAAGCGTCACGCACGGCAAAGGGCACGAACCTTGTAAACGTGCTCCAGCTTGCAGAGGGAGAAAAGGTTACGTCGATTGTATCGCTTGAAGGCTTTGAGGACGAGCAGTATTTCGTCATGGTGACGAAAAAAGGCGTTATAAAGCGAGCGTCGACAAAGGACTTTGAATATCAGCGCAAGGGCGGCAAGATTGCCATAAACCTTGACGATGGCGACGAGCTTCTCTCCGTAAACAAAACGGCGGGAACGAGCGATATCATCATCGCAACAAGACAGGGCAAGGCAGTCCGCTTTGACGAAAACGACGCGCGCGTTATGGGAAGAACGGCAAGAGGCGTCCGCGGTATCAAGCTCCGCGAGGGCGACGAGGTTGTCGGCGTCAGCGTAGTCGAAGAAGGAAAAACGCTTATAACCGTCACGGAAAAGGGCTTCGGAAAGAGAAATGATTTCGATTGCTTCTCTGCGCACAGCCGAGGCACGATGGGCGTTATATGTCATAAGCTGACCGCAAAGACGGGCGAGCTTGCCGGCATTGCCGCCGTCTCCGATGACGATGATATAATGATAATCACAAATGAGGGAACAATCATCCGTATGGCTGTAAGCGGAATACCGGTATACGGCAGCGGCGGCACGTCGGGAGTTATAGTCATGAGACTTGACGACGGCGCGAAGATTGTAAACTTCGCTGTAACAAAATCAGAAAAGGAAGAAGAAGAAAAGGAAAATACGGAAACCGAGGCTGACACTGCGTCAGAAAACAATGAGGCTTCCGCAGAAGGGGAAAACCCTCCCGAAAATGAATAAAAATACTTTGTTTTAAGAAAGGGTTTCCGAAATGAAAGCAACCAAAAAGAAAGAAACAGCAAACGTTCCCGCAGGCGCGGAGGACAGAAAAAAAGCATTGGCAACGGCTCTTGCGCAGATTGAAAAGGATTTCGGCAAGGGCACGATAATGAAGCTCGGCGAAAACACGCATATGAACGTCGAAGCAATACCGACAGGGTCGCTCACGCTTGACCTTGCCCTCGGTATCGGAGGTGTGCCGCGCGGCAGAATTATCGAAATATTCGGGCCGGAATCGTCCGGCAAGACGACGGTTGCCCTGCATATTGCGGCAGAGGTTCAGAAAATGGGCGGCGAAGCGGCGTTTATCGACGCGGAGCACGCTCTTGACCCTGTTTATGCAAAGGCACTCGGCGTAAATATCGACAGTCTCCTCGTTTCCCAGCCCGACTCCGGCGAGCAGGCACTTGAAATTACGGAGGCGCTCGTCCGCTCGGGCGCGATTGACGTTGTCGTTGTTGACTCCGTTGCCGCGCTTGTTCCGCAACAGGAGATCGACGGCGTCATGGGTTCAAGCCACGTCGGACTTCAGGCAAGACTTATGTCGCAGGCGCTGCGCAAGCTCTCCGGCTCCATTGCAAAGACAAACTGCGTTGTCATTTTCATAAACCAGCTCCGCGAGAAGGTCGGTGTTATGTATGGTAACCCCGAAACGACCCCCGGCGGCAGAGCGCTGAAATTCTATGCGTCCGTCCGTATTGACGTAAGAAAAGCGGAAACGCTCAAGCAGGGCAGCGAAACTTACGGAAACAAGGTCAAATGTAAGGTTGTCAAAAACAAGGTCGCACCGCCGTTCAAAATTGCCGAATTCGATATTATTTACGGAAAAGGTATTTCAAAGGTCGGCGAGGTGCTTGATATCGGAACGGATGTCGGTGTAATTCAAAAGAGCGGTTCGTTCTTCTCGTATAACGGCGAAAGACTCGGTCAGGGCAAGGAAAAAGCGAAAGCCGCCCTTGAAGCCGACCCCGCACTCCTTGCGGAAATTGAGGCAAAAATCAAAGCCAAGAGCGACGATATAGACCTTACAATTGATCCGGAAGAGGCATATTCGCTTGAAGATGATGAGGACGAGGGCGATGAATTCGATATCCGCGTGCTCGATGTCGACGCCGACGACAAATGAAAACAGTTATTGAAAAAATAACACCGATAAGAGAGGGAGAGGCGGTCATCGTCTCCCTTTCTCTTTCGGACGGCGTGCATGAAGAAAAATGCAAACACGAGATTGCAACCGATCTGTTTTTGGATATGGGCTTTCCCCTGTCTTCGGGTGACGGAATTGAGATAATTCAAGACGGATATGAGGAAATTATCGACGCCGCAGAGTTGACGTCCGCAATAAAAAAAGGTGCGGATCTCATCGGTTTTGCCCAGAATACAAAGAAAAGTCTTGTTTTGAAGCTGCTTCACAAGGGCTTTTCAAAGGATATTTCCGTCCGCGCGGCGGATTATCTTGAAAACGTCGGGTATATAAACGAGAGAGAACAGGCGGAGGAGCTTTTTGCAGATCTTGCCGAAAGACGGCTGTACGGACCGTCACGCATACGGAACGAGCTTTATAAAAAGGGCTTTTCGGAGGACGTTATAAATGTCACAATGCAAGCCGAACTTGACTTTGACGAAATTCTTGCAGAACGTATCAGACGGACTGTAAACCTTTCCGACTTTGCGGACAAGGCAAAGCGGCAGAAGGAGATAGCGTCGCTCATGCGCTACGGATTTTCGGTCGGCAATATCAAAAACGCGCTGATTATACTGAAAGACGAACAATGAAAAAGGCACCCGAAAGGGTGCTTTTTTGAGTTAAGAGTGAAGAGAAAAGGTGCGCTCCGCGCGGGGGTATTATATTGTTCGCGGGCGGGAAAAATATTTCCTCTCCGAGGGAGATTTGCAAGAGGTGCGAAGCACCCTTGCAGGCTTCGCCGAGAAGAGGGTGAGGTGGCGCGGTTTGCCGTGTCGGAGAGGGCTTAATAAAAAAGGACGGATAACCGCCAATTTTTATGAGAATATAAAATTTGTTCAAACCAATAACTAAAGTTTCTTTTGCCCACTTTTCTTCTCGAAGAAAAGAACGGTCGAAACAAAAACAGAGATGAAAAATCCTCTCTATTTGCTTTTTGTAAAACTCGTTCAGAGCAATAACTAAAGCTTCTTTTGCCTACTTTTCTTCTCGAAGAAAAGTAGGGGGGAAATGAAAAAACGTCCCTCCCCAAGAGACGTTTTTCCATGTTTGCCGCGCTGAATTGTGTCCCCGTCCTTATCGGGGGGTAGGTGGATAAAGCGGGTTAGGCAAACCAAAGATTGCAAGACAGAATATCGAAAACCCGTTGCAAACCGATACCCTCCACCGCGAGCGTAAGAACGCAAGGAGCTGACACTATAAAAAAGTGCAGACCGCTATTGGGCGGGAGGGACGGTCGCCGGGACGGATCTTTATATCCTGCCGTTTTATCATATTAAATTAAATATCCGGATAAGCTACCGAAAAAAGCTCGCGGGCTCTTTCGGTCATGCCGGAAAGATACAAAAAACCGAAAATCGCTTCAAAGCCTGTTGCCCTGTGATACTGGACGGGGGTTGAATGCTTCGGCGTTGTTTTTGTTTTGTGATTTCTGCCGGTCAGGTAAACGCCTGTTTCCTCCTCCGTAAGCAGAGGAAGAACCGACTCCAGCCTGTCACTCTGCGCCTCGGCGCAAACGAGCTTCTGCGCAAGAGCGGAGAGTTTTCCCGTGTCCGAAACGCCGGACGCCGCAAGTCTTTCTCTTATATAGACTTCAAGCACCGCGTCGCCGACGTAAGCATAAACGGAGACTGAATGATCCTGTTTATTCAATGGGCTTATCCTCCGACTTGCTTTTTTTGAAAACGAGCACCTTGCTGATAATATAGTTGCAGATTATGACAACAACCGCCGCAATGACCTTTGAAAGTATCTCCGCGAGGTTTCTTTCTTTCCCGAGCAGGAACACCGCAACGAGAGAAGGGAAGAGCTTTGCAAGGGCGAATGTACCGGCATAAGTGATGACAAAGTCAAGCCCGAAGGTTACAAGGCGCGAGCCCGCGAAGGTGACGAGCTGTTTTCCGGTCGATACGTCCTTGTCGGCGTCTGTAAACACCCATTTTTTGTTTGTGAAAAACGCAAAAAGTACGGCGCAGATCCATTGCAGCACCTGGGCGACGGTGTAAACCGCGATATATTTTCCGCCAGTCACTTCCTCCGCCGGTATGTCGAATATCGCTCTGCCTGCGGCGAGGATACCGTAATAAACGATCCAACCGACAAGCGTTGTAAGCACGCCGAAAAACAGATACATTATAATCTCGCGGTACTTCGTCAAGTGAAGTCCGTCGATGATTTTATCAAAAAAACTCTTTTTTTCTTTCATATATTTATTTTACACCTCTGTTTTGAGTTTTTCAATAGCAGAAAGATATTCTTTTTCGCTGACGGCAAGATTTATCGCATTTATGAGGGAATTTGAGGAAAGATTACAAGGTAAATCCAGCAATCGCGCGAGTTTTTTGCGCTTTTCGGAGCTGCCGTCGCCGCCGGAAAGCCCGAGAAGATAGAAATCTGTTTTTGTCACCTTCGGTTCACATCGACTTATCCCGCCCGCAAACGGAGAAAGCGCGTTTTCAAGCCAGCCGCGATCCATTCCTTCAACGCCCAGAAGCCCCGCCTTTGAGGGCTCCGCCTTGCGCTTTTCCTTGCCCCTGACCTCGGGCGTATAAATATCGAAAATTTTATCGGGCGGGAGAATTCCGTGAATATAATTACGGATGACAAGCCCCGCGCCGTCGCTGTCCGTCAGCACGATGACCCCGCCCGCCGCGGCAAGTCTGCGGATGAGAGCGGCTTTTTCGTCCTTTTTGAAAATTCCGAAACCGTCCGTTGTGATGACGGTCGCCTTCGCGACGGAAAGCACGCGTTCGCGGTCATATTTGCCTTCAACAATTATCGGAAGAGAAATTTCAAGCATTTATCAGCCTCTCAATGACTTGGGCGTATAGATTTTCGCAGCAAGCTCGTAAACAAGCCCCCATTTATCGGAGGTTGTGCTTTTCAGGGCGACGTCTGTTTTGTATGTCGCGAGCACGGCGTTTTCAATGACGGAAATCGGCACTTTTTCGACAGAGTTATAGACGAGCTTTGCCCTGTATTCGTTCATGCCGATCGCCTTTGCAAGTCCGGCGACGGAAACACCGGAGAGCACTGCGGTTTTTGCTTTAAGCATTTCGGAATATATCTTTCCGAGCTTCGCGATGACGGATATCGGCTCTTCGCGCATATCGCGACAAAAGTCAAGCACGGCTAACATTTCGCGCAGATTCCATTTTGCCGCCGCGTTTGACATTGCAAACGGCATATCGTCCTTTGCGTTCTGAACGCAGACTGTGCGGACGTCCTCCTCGGTTATCGGGGTTGCCTCGCCGCTTTGCGCATAATTTTTATATGCCGCCAGCTTTTCCGTCTCGGAAAGAACGGCGAGCATCCGTCCGGAACAAAGCTCGCAGAGTGCTGCGGCGGCTTCATCCGTCAGATAAAGACAGCCGTTTTTTCCCGCGATCAGCTTCTTTGCCCATGCAATCAGCTTGCCAGACGAAAGTAAATCAAACTTTACAAATTTACAGATTGGTGACAGCTTTTTGAAAAGCGCGGACTGCTCGAAACGGTAATCGGCTTCAAGCTCGTCCGAGCGGAAGTTCAGTATCGTGAAGGCGTCGCCTCCGCCGCCGGAAAGCGTTTCCGCAAGCACGTCGACAGAAGAACTCTTTCCGACAATCGCTCCGAGATCGCAGACCTCGACAAGCGTCAGTTCCTGCATCATGGGCGCGGCAAAAAGCGCGTCCGCGAGGGAAGAGAGCCCGCTTTTTTCATCGGAAAGCGAGACGGAGAAACGGTTGAAAACGTCAAAGCCATCCGCTGTCATCACGGCTTTTGAAATTCTCTCCGTCCAGACGGTTTTCAGATAGTCCTCATCGCCGAAAAACACA
>ULTO01026923.1_pt1 | contig 76632 bp, 59 predicted proteins | sample 1957601 | NCBI WGS metagenome assembly ULTO01 (sample SAMEA4835734, study PRJEB28245) | human gut metagenome | biome: gut microbiome; material: fecal sample | place: Denmark | collected 2008 | reverse complement strand
CTACAAAACGTCCGTATCCTTTGATGCGGATCGACTTCATTTCCTTTGTATTCTGTTTGACAAAATAAGAAGATAACATGGGTATAAACAAAAGGGCTACAAAAAGGGAAGACAGTAAGGAAAAAGTAACTGTCCAAGCTTGTTCTTTAAATAACTCCCCTGCAGCTCCCTGTATGTAAACAATCGGCAAAAATACCACTATTGTAGTTAAAGTGGAAGAGGTAATCGCTCCAGACACTTCCGAAGCTCCTTTTACAGCAGCTTCTTTGGCCGTCAATCCATTTTCCAGATTCCGGAAAATATTTTCCATGACCACAATGGCATTGTCGACCAGCATCCCCGCTCCTAAAGCCAATCCTCCCAACGTCATAATATTCATTGACAATCCATTGAAATACATTAAATTGAATGTGGCAATAATGGAAATAGGTATGGAAACACTTACAATCAAAGTAGTATTCATACGACGCAGAAAGATATACAAAACAATAACGGCTAAAAAAATGCCAAGCAAAGCAGAGTCTTTTACCTCCCCGATAGAGGCACCGATAAACTCTCCCTGATTACTGATAATGCTAAACTCATATCCAGGCATACTTTTCCGTAATTCTACTAACTTATGCTGGATATTTTCTACCACTTTTACTGTATTGTATTTATTTTCTTTATATATACTAATCCCTAAACAACGATTTCCGTCAAAACGAGCGATATTGTCCGGAGTCTTATTTATAGACCGTATCGTCGCTACATCTTTTAAATAAACCGGAGCTTTTACATTGGAAGACGCTTGTCCTTCTTCCGTCTGGCCCGCAGAAGGCTGTTTGAAAGCCACAATAATATTACTGATATCTTCAATATTTTTAAGCAGATGAACCCCTTTTACACTGTACTGAATATCTTCATTTACAATTGTTCCGCCGGAAACATTCTGATTGACACTTTCAATCTTACTGGCAATTGCATCTGCTGTAAGATTAAAAGCCTCCAGCATATAAGGATTTGTCTTTATTTCGATATAAGCATTTTCCTGTCCGTTCAACTGAATGTCGGCCACTCCGTCCAAACGCACCAATTCACTCCGCATATAATTTTCAGCAATTTTCCGGAGTTCATTCATATCGCTGATTTCGTTATGAGTTAAGGCTACCGTCATCACCGGCGCAGCATTTACATCGTAACGGGAAACCTGAAAAGAGGTAATTTCTGCATGCTGAGAAATCGACGACAAACTGCGTTGTAAATCCAGATAGGCAGCATCCATATCCTGATCCCAATCGTATTCCACTGTAATCGTAGCCGCTCCTGCCCGGCATACACTGTTTACATTTTTTACCCCATCCTGACGGGCGGCCAGAGCTTCTATATTCTCCACAAATTGCTTTTCCATTTCTTCGGGAGGCCTTTCCCCCGCCTGAACATCAACATACAAAGCCGGATTTTTTAAATCCGGAAACAAATCTGTCCCCAGTTTATTGTAAGAAATTATCCCCAACAAACACACCGCTAAGGTAATCATCAATACACTTACAGGATATTTTACTGCAAATTTCGTAATAGGATTCATCGTCTGATACTTATCTTTATAGGGATTTTCTGAATTTCCTTCTCTCCTGGTTTTCTATAAAAAATTCCCTATTTATTTCATAACTTTTACCTTACTTCTGTTTCTTAACCATTCATATCCCTTGACAACCACTTTCTCCCCCTTATTCAAACCTTTTACAACTTCTGTATATTGATCATCGCTAATACCGGTTTCAATAATTTTTTCCTCAGCAGAAGAACGATCTACAGCAAAGACTATTTTATTTCCCCGACGGGTAGTAATAATCTCTTTGGGTACGGCAAGAACCGAATCTTTTTTCACCGTAATCACGTCCGCTTTGGCAAACATTCCCGGACGTAATTTCAAATCCGGATTTTCAATTTCAATGAATCCGGCAAATGTACGGGTCTCCTCATTTACAGCAGGAGAAAGTTGTGTTAATTTACCCTGTAAAGTATCCGCTTTAATATTATAATTCGTCACCTTTACTTTTTGTCCTACTTTTACTTTTGTCATTACATTTTCCGGGAATTGTGTTTCCAAATACATCTTACTGTAATCCATTACGCCTAACATCACCGACCCAGAAGCAACTTCCACATTTTCAGTATAATAAGGCAAATTGACAATTACCCCTCGGAAAGGGGCCTTGATCTCCATCTTTCCCAAGGTGATATAGGCATTTTCCAAATCGAGTTTGGCATTTATAAAAGACGTCTTGGCATTATTTACCTCTTTTTCCGTCGTTCCTCCCTTTTCCAATAAACTCTGCTGCCCCTCCCATTCTTTTTCGGTAATCTGTATCTGTAATTTTTTACTCTCCAGCTGTACATTATTCTCATATTCCTTATTTTCTAAACGGATAATAACAGCACCGGCTTCCACAATATCCCCTAATCGATAAGGCCGGCCTGTCTTCGGATTCAACTGTAGCCGATAAGCACCGTTCATCTCGGATTTCACCTCACTGGTTTTAACGGCTTTAGCCGTTCCGGTCGTTGTAACATACTCCTCTATCGTTCGCGAATGTACATCCTCTACCCAAACAGGAGTCGTGGTCTCTGCCGATTGGTTGCTCCGGTCTCCTCCACAAGCATAAAAAGCAAGGACTAACGTAATAACAACCACAAGATTAGAATAATTATTCATAGTGTTTTATTTTATATCGTATTGTAATTTTTCTCTCCCTTGTAAAAGAATCCCACAACAACTAACAGACAGTTCAATTTCCCCCTCATTCTCTCACTTTAACAGGTCTACCGGTAAATAAGATTTATTCGCTTCAAAATCCCAAAGGGATTGTACCTTTAAATTCAATAATTCTAATTTATACTGAATTAATGCATTGGTATAATCCTGTTTTGCCTGCGTTAACTGAGATTGGTATTGCTGCAGATCCATACCGGACATATTTCCATTCCTGTATTTTTCCAAATTGATTTCATATGTCCGTTCTGCATTTTCTATACTTTTTTTCTTGATTGCGATCTGATTGATCAGAGTGGGCAAATTACGGCATATCTGCCGGATATTAATCACAATTTCTTTTTTCTGTTCCTCCAGCTCTACTTCATCCGACTGCATCGCCAATTTACTGGATTCCACCCGGGCTTTTTTAGCTCCCCAATCAAAAATAGGAATAGTCAAAGTTAGTCCGATCTCTTCATTATCCGTGGGATTATTATAGATATTATTTACTTTATCCCCCAAAGCATTCAGCCCGACACGGGCAGCTATATTTCCTTTAAATTCATTTTCTGCTTTTGCTTCTATAATCGAAAAGACATCCCGTTCTAAAGTAATCCGCCGTTCGCGAAGTTCCATTCGCTGATCCAAGCCATATTTAACCGCATCATTTGTATTGACTGAAATAGGAGTAATTTCGGTATTCGGTAGCACTGCAATATCCTCATCCAGAGACATTCCCAACAAAAGTTTAAAATTATCTTTCGCATTTTCATAGGCGATTTCTGCCGAATAAACAGACGATTCGCTATTCGCCATGTTAACTTCTGCCTGGAATAATTCTTCTCTGGCCACCAAACCCGCCTCTACTTTGTTTTTTATAATTTCATAGTTCTGTTTCTGATTGGCATACTCGTCCCGGGCAATCGTTAAATCTTTGAACCGTTGATACACGGAATAGAAATTATCCGTCACACTTTTCTCTATATTTAATTGCTGCATTGCATAATTCAACCGGGCACTTTCCAAACTTAATTCCAATTCCCTCAGTCTCATTTTAGTCCGGTTATAAGTAAAAATCGGCTGTTCGATCTGCAACGAAATATTGTGATTAAACGCCGTACTTTTTCCTCCCGAAGAACGATTCGAAGCGTCTTGCCAAGAAACATTATTAATCAAAGAAATGGTCCCGTCTGTCCATTTGACCGGTTGCACAATCCCTAAAGAAGCAGAAGAAGACATGCTTTTACTATCATACCATTTACTGTTATAGCTGTCGTACCTACTGCTACGCGAATAAGAAAACGGATTCACATCCAGCGAAAACTGGGATTTTAAAGAAGCCTTTTGCGCCTGCAAATTCAATTCATTTTGCCGCAAACTCAATTTACTTTGTACTAATGCCGGACTATTTTCAAAGGCAATCTTCAATGCCTTATCCAATGTCAACACCTCTTGTGCAACAACCAAACTTCCTCCCATCAAAAAAATGGCAACCAATAAAGTGTATTTATACCTCTCCATCTTCATTAATGCTTTATTAAATTATTTTCCGCCGAACACATCTTTCTTACTTCATCATTTATTCCCCACCGATTACTTTTTATTTATCAACGTAAATTTCACCGCATCAGCCATGGCAAAACCAGCCGAAACATTATCGGAAAGCGTCACTGAAACTTTACCAGCCGGGAAATAAAAATTTCCCAAAGACACCCATCCATTTTCTTCCTGTCCCAAATCTACCGTGATATTTTCTTCCTCTTCTTCATACCCTACAACATAGGTCTGCGCATGCCCTTCATGCCCCCGGTTACGCCTCCTCCAATTCCAATTTTCAAATTTGGGATTCCATATAAAAACCTCATAATAATTGTCTTTCGGAATAGTCGTTACCCACTGCACTTTATTCGCTCCTACACCTTTGGCCTTATAAACAGCAGAATGAACGGGCTTCCCATAACAATTACTATTGATCACTGCCGTCCATCGGGACGGAAATTTCCAGGGAAAGAAATTTTGATATTTATCCTCCTCTTCCTTCCGGAACAAATCTTTTAATTTATGCCGGGTATTCGTTTCCAAAACATGGAAACCGGGGTCTTCATTATCAACGATTATCTCCCCAGGCCCCCCAGTAAAGAGAAGTGTATCCACCGGAAATAAGCCCGATAAGGTATCCGTGACTTCCCGGTCTACTTTCGAAAAGTTATACATATATTCACTCGGCAAATTAGCCGAAACATTTGTATTTATACTGACACGTCCCGGCCGTTCATCATTTATTATTTTTATTTCCCAGGCACTTTGTGGCGGAATAATATAATTATGAAGATTATTATTCCTTTCTGCCTCTCTCCTGTCGGGACGGAATCCTCTCTGGCCTCCTCCACCCTCTTCTATCTTTACCGTCAAAATACCTTCCACCTTCGAACGGTTATATACCTTAAAACGTACTTGATATTTTGTAAAATCATCTACGACGACACTATTGACCTCTACATTATCCAGCATGAGCTCAGCCGGATGGTCCGTAGTATACCATTGATGAACAAAAGGAAGCAAATCTATTCCAAACCGCTTGTTAAACTGACGGGCGAATTCAGTAAAGGTAACTTCTTCGAAAATATGAGTTTCATTGAAAGATTTTAAAAAAGTCTCAAATTCCCCGGGCGCTACCTGTGCTGTTATAAAATACTTTAAATTGTTACTCTTCAATTTCAATATTTCATAAAGTACCTGAGGCTTCAGATTTTTATCTGATAAAGCTGTCTGGAAATTATGATCCTGTAAATAAATAATAGCTCGTTGCTGATCTGTAATAAGAGGTCCAAAATACCACCTTCTTTGTGTATTTTCAGTTATGTTCTGCAAGGTACTGAAAGCAATATCTATTACCGGAAAGTCCGGATCTGACAAATAACCGCAAAAGCCATAAAACATTGCCCCAATATTCAACTTATTTACCTCCGTCGACTGTCCCCACCCATTTTCGTCTGAAGAATTCTCATTTACAAAAGTCGTTTTGACATAATTCTTTATCATTCCGGCCTGTACATCTTTAGCATCCAATAATTCCCCTTCTTCCCGCCAATTCTTTAACCGAAAGCCCATCGCCCGGAAATCTGCCTGGGTTCTTAATCCCCGCTCAGGAATAAACACCAATTCAGGCATGACATGTTCACTATAACCTTTCCAATTCCGGATATACCCGGTAAAAGACAAAGGAACTTCTACCATACAAAATTTTCGGAAAGGATAATTTCTATTTTTCACCACTTCCAAATCTGCCCGAATCTCCCGAATTATTGCAGGTAACGTATCTTGCAAAGCATCAAAATGAACCATAAAATCATCATGTCCCCGGAAATAATAGAGTTCATAATCCGTAGAATCGACAGAAACCGCCTTTGTTTCATACGCTCCTATCGTCAGACTTATTCCACAAAAAGGAATGGTATCGGTAAATATCACTCTCCCTTCTCCACATACCCTTTTTCCCTGGGATAAAACGACTTTATCTCCGGCATAACGTACAGTAAGCTTATAATTTGCAAAATCTTTCCGAATAGAATACGGATTAGCAGGAGATACCGGAGATTCCGCTACCGGATACCAAATACACTCTGGGGTCAACAAAGTATAGGTATCACTCAAGAAAGCATATCTTTTCCCATAGCGGAAATAAAAAGTTTTTCCGGCAGGGTGACTCATAAAATCCTTCTCCTCCACATCGGTATAACAAATATTCTCTTCTATTCCTCCTTCATATTTTAATACATATTCAGCTTCTTCACCCGCTCGCAATTTCTGAAAAATTTCAATGACCTGCTGTTCCCGATGAAAGTCTAATATTTTTCCTGCCTGTTCTATAGTGATTATCTTTAAACCCGGGTTCAGGTATAAAATCACCGACTCTATCTCATTTTTCTGTTTATTCCGGACCCTCAGTCTGCTTTCTGCCTCTAATCGCTCTCCCCTGGGAGTAATATCAATCTCATAGGCCGAGATATCTACTTTCGGTCGCTCTGCATAAGTATTAAAGACAGAAACATATACTTCCCTCTCTGCCTCTATCTTTTTAAAATGTAACACATACAAAACACCTAAACCTCCACTTGTCAATATTAAAAATAAAGCAATTATATTTATCACAAGTGTTTTCCAGGGACGATGGGGTAAACGTTTTACCAAGGTAATCGTCAAACAAATAAAACCGATCGCTCCTAATAAATAAACCGACCGCTGTAGCAAAAATAAGGAGAGGGAAGGATGACCCACCACATCCGAGAAAATGGCAGGAAGCGTAACGCCAAAAAAATCAAAAACACCGTATAGCCGATCCTGTAAATAAAAGAAAACAGTCCCGGTAATCCCCAACATGACGATAAAAGTTACGGCTTGATTTTTCACCAAACACATGATTGTAAAAGAAAGCCCCAACACAAACCACAAAGAAGGGATAGAAAGAGTAAATAAGTAAAAAAGATAGGGAAATATACTGAAAGGCGAACGACTAATGACCAGATTAATAAATAAAGCGATGCATAAAGTAATCAAATTCAATCCGATAAACACACGGGTTATTCCCCAAACTTTTCCTATGATATAATCGGCATTACTCATAGGACGGACATAAATCACTTCTGCTGTATCCAGTTTTTTATCCCGTTTTAAAAAATTTCCGGCCAAAAAAATTACGATTACAGACTGAGCAATATTATATAGATAAACCGTAAAAAAAGGAATCAGGGAAGTTGCCCCTACATAATTCCAAGTTTCCGCGTATTTCCAGAACAAAGGGGTAAAATTACTCAATTGGGCAATAGTGAGAATAAATAAAGCCAATACTGCAAATATACGAAATAACCAACTTCTCTTCAGAAGTTTTACTTCATATCTGGCAATTACATTTATGGCATGAATATTCATAATCTATCTGTTTGCACCATTCAAATTCTTTTTCCTCAATTCTATTTTACAAGTATCAACCCGTTTTTCCAATTTTGTTTAACCCTATTCCCCTGTGTTTTGCCCTCGTTTTTTATTTAAATAATTCTCCGTCCTCTTCCCTGTCAGCATACATATTCATTTTATCTTGTAAAAGATAATCCATAAAATATACATAAGCATGCTCTATGTTCGGTGGAATCGTTTTCCCTTCAAAACCTTCCGGATGTTCAGCAACAATCTGTATATCCCATCCTCCGTCCGAAGGAATAGTAGAGATAATAGGATATTTTTCTTTGATTTCTTTAAATTCCGAATCCGTTACAAAGATTTCCCATACTTTTCCCTCCGTCATCTTAATCATTTCGTCTGGCGAACCCTCAAAACGCAGTTCCCCCTTATTTAATAAAGCTAATTTTTTACAGGTACTGGAAATATCGCCTACGATATGAGTGGAAAGTATAATAATCACATCCTTATCACTTACATCCGATAAAATATTCCGGAATCGGATTCTCTCCTCCGGATCTAAACCCGTCGTGGGCTCATCTACAATAATTACTTTCGGACTACCAATAATAGCCTGGGCAATACCCAACCGTCGTTTCATCCCACCCGACAATTTATTGGCCCAACGGTCCCGGACTTCATATAAACCCACCTTCCGTAACATTTCATCTACAACTTCTGCCCGCTTCCGCTTGCCCTGAATACCCGCCAAACCCGCTCCATAATCCAAAAATTCCCAAGTCTTCAGTTTTTCAAAAAAACGGAAATCCTGAGGCAAATATCCCAATAACGAACGAATGGCTTTTCTATCCCGGGCAATATCGTAATCGTCAAAGTATACAGTACCTGAAGTAGAACTTTGCAATAAGGTTAAAATTCTCATTAAAGTTGTCTTGCCGGCTCCATTAGGACCGAGCAGACCGAACATTCCCGGCTCAATCTCCAGATTTAACCCATTCAATGCCTTATGTCCGTCAGCATAAATTTTACTGAGATTCTCGATTTTTATTCTCATTATTTAGCACCACTTCATCAATTGCCCTAAAAATAGCAAATTATAAGGCATATTCTACCATTTTTACGTCTTTTAATATATTAATAACAGTTTGACAGAAAAGACCTAAACCGGTTTAGCTTGATATGAGAAAATTAATAAAAAATCACCCGAGAGGATTGCTTTGCCCGGAAAGAAACAGAGGTAAAATCCCTTATCTGAAAATTAATCAAAAACTTCCCGAATTACCTTTATACTCTTAATATTAAAATCCGTATTCAGATGAATACTGAAAAACAACAAGATAATATCTAAGAGTATACTCCTACTCTTACGGTCCAAAACGATATCGGCCAGCTCCTCTACCTGACAACTACACAGCTTATGTATCACCTGAGCCGCATTAGGTCCGGAAACATAAGCTTCTTTCCCTCCGCAAGGAATAAAAACGCCCCCATTTATATCTAAAACATAGCCTTCTTCATATGTCGAAGTATCTATTTTAAAACCGATTAAAGTCGCCAGACGATATAGAAAAAACAAATTAAAATTAGCAATATCCTTTACTGTCTCATTCAAATATTCCACTGATTGAAGAATAAAATTAAAAAGATCAATATTTTTTTGCTCATTTTTCAATATTAAATCCAAAACTTCTCCCCAGAGCAGCGCAATATTCATTTTGTAAATATCGAAATATACCGCCGAGAGGTTTACCAAAGGAGTAACGGATTTCAGTTTATACAAACTCGATTTTTCTGTGTAAAAAATCTCTGCTTCTACAACTTGCATAAGGTGGACTGTGCAATTTCTTTTTCTGAAAAAAGAAGAAGGAGAAATCAAAGAAATATATCCCCGCTCTTTGGAAAAAGCATGTACAATTTTCTGGTTATCAGAAAAATTAAATACCTTCAATACAATTGCCTGCACAACCTCCATCCTCTTCTGCTCCTTATTTTACCTTCGACTGAGAAATTCCGCTAATTTACGGACTGCCTGTCCCCTATGACTAATCTGATTCTTCTGCTCCATCGGCATTTCCGCAAAACTCTGCCGATATCCTTCCGGACAAAAAATAGGATCATATCCGAATCCTATTTCTCCCTGCTGCTGTTCCAAAATTTTTCCTTCTACTATTCCTTCAAAAAAGTGTTCTTCTCCACCTAAAAGTAAAGCAATAACTGTACGAAACCGGGCTTTCCGGTTTTCTTCATTTTTCATTTCATCCAGTACTTTATGCATATTATCCTCTGAATTTTTTGCAGGCCCCGCATAACGGGCAGAATACACCCCCGGACGATTCCCCAGAGCTTCAATTTCCAATCCTGTATCATCGGCAAAACAGTCATACCCGTAATGTTCCTTTACATAACGGGCTTTTTCTAAAGCATTTTCCTGCAATGTCTCGTAATCTTCCGGTATTTCTTCCCGGCAACCAATCTCTTCCAAAGAAATAATCTCATATTTATCTTTCAGCATACGGGTAATTTCTTCTAATTTATGCCGGTTATTCGTAGCAAATACTAACTTCATCTTGTATCTATTTTCAGACAAAGGTAAAGATAAAAAATGAGAATGAGAGCAGATGAAGGCAAGAAGGTTGTCAATAAGGGTTTTAGAGGAAAACGGACTACGAGGACGCAGTCAAGTGAAACAGGAGTTAGGCTATGCTTCCGTTTGCCTGTCTCTCTGGAGTTTGTCGACAACTACACCCCGAATGGATTTTCACCACAGAGGTACCACATGCTCGTCATGCAAACAACCGAAGGGAACCCCTCGGGCAGGATTTCCTTCGACATACAGCCGTCAGGAATTACCGGTCGAGCACGGCCTGCTGCCATCGGCACTTCTCCCCTTGAAATTGTATTTCATATCCCGTCTTGTTCTATTCCTGATTTTTTGACAAAGATAAAAAATAATGTTGTCCTCCCTTCAAACAGATACTATCTGTCCTGTTCCTCTTTTCGATTTCACTTGCAGGATTCCGTTATAATTTCGGCACAATCGTCCGAAATATATTTTAAATCCCTTACCTTTGTAAACCACAAAGCAATCGGAATGGAAAAAGGAGTTGTAATAAAATCAACCGGTAATAATTATCTGGTAAGAAAAGAAAATGGGGAATTCGCAGAATGCCGGATCCGGGGCAAATTTCGCCTCCAAGGATTCCGTACCACCAATCCTATTGCAGTCGGCGACAGGGTAGAATTTGAAAAAAGCAATGAAGGATACGTAATTACGCATATTGAAGAGCGTCGCAATTATATTATCCGCAAATCCACCAACCTTTCCAAAGAATCCCATATCATTGCCTCTAATGTCGATCAGGCTCTATTGATCGCAACGATTAATTATCCTGAAACTTCAACGGTTTTTATCGATCGTTTTTTAGCGACTACAGAAGCTTACAATATCCCGGCCCTTATTCTTTTTAATAAAGCCGATCTCTATCAGGAAGAAGACCGGATGAAGCTGAATTATTATACGGATATCTATACCCGTATCGGCTATACTTGCCTAACCGTTTCTGCTGTCACCGGAGAAAACATAAATGTCTTAAAACGAATCCTAAAAGATAAAACAAGTGTGTTTTCGGGTATATCAGGAGTAGGGAAGTCTACCCTTATCAATTATATAGAACCTGGACTTCATCTGAAAACAGCCTTTATCTCCGAAGCCCATAATGCAGGGAAACACACCACAACCTTTGCGGAAATGTTTCCTTTAACGAAGGGAGGATTTATCATTGATACTCCAGGCTTAAGAAGTTTTGGAATGATCGATATGAAAAAAGAAGAAATCTCCCATTTTTTTCCGGAAATATTCCGTACATCAGCAAAATGCCGTTTTTACAACTGTACACATATTCATGAACCGGGATGCGCCGTTATAGAAGCGTTGCAAAACGGAGAAATCAGCGATAGCCGGTATTGGAGCTATTTAAGTATGATGGAAGAAAGTGGTGAAAAATACCGGTAAATATTTAACCTATAACGTAGAGTAAACAAAAAAATCCGTCTTTTTCGGTTGCCCCATAAACGTAAATTCTTGGGTCATTTTTCCTCCCTTAGGGGCAAAGCAATTTAAAACTATTTTATTTTCCTGTGCCTGCAATGGAATACGTCGGTAAGAAATCGAATAAGGAAGCGTCTGCCAATTCCGGGTATCTGCTTTTTCTGTCGCTGCATTCGCCAATCCTACAAAAAATCCGACCCATTCGTTCTGTTTGGAAGCAGCATATTGTATCCCCTGTTTTGTAGCTACCCGTAATAAAGAAGTCGACAATTCCCTCACCATTCGGTCGTGCAAGGTTTTAAAGGCAATCTGATTGATATCTTCTGCCATCTCCAATCCAAAACGCTGTCCCTTATAGCATAAATCAGCCTGAGTATAAGTCAGAGGACGCTCCACATACTTGGGAAAAACAGCCCGTACAATTTTTAAATCCGCCAGAGAATTCTGTTCTTCAGTGGAAGCAGATCCCCAGAAAAAAGGAAAAGTCAATCCGTATTCTGCATTGTGAAATACAATCGCCCCATCTCCTCTTCTTTCTTTTACAAAGTTAATTCCCCACTCGGATTTTACAGGACCTAATCCATTCAGCCAAAAGAAAACCAATTGTCCATAAGGAGAAGGAGCCGTATAATGATATTGCACTTCGAATTCTCTTTCGTATTGCTTCAATTCGCTCGTAAAACCGCATAAATAAGCCGTACGCATCAAATCCTGTTTTAGCTGATCCGGAGCTCCTAATCCAAAATTTTTCTGATAATCCGTCTGGTAGGTTTCAAACGCATTCCGATAAGCAATGAAAGCATCGTTATAATTTCCCGAAGCATCGTAAATTAATCCCATTAACAAATGGGCAAACGCATCCCGTTGGTAACGATTTTTATGATCCGGATATTTATCATTCAATTGCTGTAATTTGATGTTGATTTTTCTGACTTCTACCATAGCTCCTTCCATATCGCCCATCTGAAGATAATTCATCGATTTGTAAAAATTTACCATGATAACTTCAAAGTCTTCCGGTTTATAAGGAAGAATCTCCGGATTACTCAACAGAACTGCCGCTTGCAGCGCCGGATTTCTCACTTGTTCGTCTATGAGCTGTTCCGCCGTTTCAAAAGCCTGATTGCTTTCTTTCGGATGACCAGCCATAAATTCCACATAGCCTAAATTCAGGTAAAACAGGATTTTATTTTTCCCTTTGGCCATCCTTTTATCTTTCCGCAGTAACTTATCCGCTTTCTCAAAATTTCCAGTTTCAATCGTCTGCTGAAATTCCGACGTCCTTTCATACCAGGTTGCACAAGATGAAAAGAAAAACAAACTGCATAAAAACACTCCAACCAAAAGACGTATCATACCCTCAGCGATATTTATCGGATACTAAAGTTTTTCTGTAGGAATCTACTTCGAAAACTTCCATCCCTAAGTTATTACAAGGCTCTTCGCATCGCTTCCCTCCGCCCAAGAACTTCACTGATCATTTTAACCCCTTCTACCCCCTAAGATCCTTAATAATCCTAAGTTTAACATTAAAAACGTCCGTAAAGCCCGTTTGAAAGGTGAAATGCAAACTTTTAAAATACAACTATTTAAAAACGATCGGAAACGGTCTTCTTAATTTTTTTATCCCCCATCCACACGATTTCACTCGTTTCCAGATCCGTTAACTCCAGATTAATCTGATAGGAAACAACTTTATTTTTCTTATAAGTATCTACAATACTGTTAATCGTCCCTTGAAGCATAAAATCAGCCCCTAATTCACGTCCCCATCTTTTAGCTGTCTCCAAAGAAACATATCCCTTATTCTGATCTTCCCGCTCAGCCCTCAATTCTTCCCGCTTTGCACCCGCCTGCACCAAACGCACACTTCCATGATCTAAAATAGCCTTTTCAATGTCTTTGATAAAAGTCTCCGCATCGATATGCTCATGACTTTTATTTAGTACAGTTCCTACAACCACTACCGGAAGTTTCCCCCCATGCACACTTTCATAATTCAGTATCCACCTGCCGGACAATAAATCCTGAATCATATTCGAAGATACCAAACGGGAATCTGTATCGTTCCATCTACCGCTTAAATCAACTACCTCATTACTGTCGATACGAACAACTTTCCGGTTAGCACTACAACTCATAAACGAAAGTATAACCCCCAATACTAAAACGATAAATGCTATTTTTTTCATATTCTCTGATTTTAATACGTTTATTCTTCTATTTTATTCTCTGATTTTACAACTTTTATGCCAAATAGCTTTATTCTTCCAGCAATAACAACCAACAGACTCATCTCACCCTTCCCAACATGATCCCAGTCTGACTCGGTATTTTTTCCATATATTCCGATAAAGGCAATGCTGATAAAACGACCTTCCCAGCACTGCTGGAAGCATGTAAAAGATATGTTTTCTCTCCTTTTTTTACCGCTATTCCGACATGAGAGGTATCTAATCCTTTTATGTCGGTGGTAAGTAAAACAATATCTCCCTCCTGTATTTTTTCTTGTATTTTTCCAATATCCTTTTTGGGTATATAAAAATATTTCCTCTTTCCTATAGCCGTTTCAATCTGCTCCATTTGAAATATTAGAAGCGAATCCTTCTCAAATGCCGGATATCGGCAAGCGTTCTTTGTCATAAAAAATACATCTATAGGAAAATGAATCCCCCCGCATTCCCGGGTCACATCCTCTAAAAAACCTTGTCGCTGCATCTCATATAACCAATCACTCGAATAATGGAGCCGGGAAGTATACCCCTCAATTTTTCCATTTCGATATCGTATTTTTTTCAGATTGTCCAGAAACAAAGGAACAGCCGCTGCATCATAACGCTCTAAAAAAGCTAAAGCCAAAGTATTTTCAAGAAACGTCACACAATCGAACTCCCTCAAATCAACAATTAACTCCTCCTGACTCCCCTTTTCCAAGGTACCAGACTGATAAGGTTTTCCTAAGAAAAATGTTCCGATTAACGGTATTCGTTCATTAACCGGTAAATGAGCCAGATTTTGCATACGGGCATAATCCCAAAAAGCAGCTAAAACGGAACTATCTGCCGTCTGTAAGGGGACCGCCTTCAATTCTATTATCCCTCCCATCCACACACCCAGAATCAGCCAAAATATTTTCTTCATATCATTTATCCATCCATTTCGTATAGGGACATTTCACCAAAAAAGAATTATAATAACAAGGATTTCCCGTTACTTCTTCTCCCAACCATTCCGGTTTTACAAATACTTCATTCTCTGATAAAAGCTCTATCTCTGCCAGAATTAATCCTGTATTATCCCCATGAAATTCATCTACTTCATACAGATGAGCATCTACCCGAATCAAATAACGCGATTTATCTATTACCCCCGGTTCACAAATTTTCATTAATTCCCGGGCCTCTTCAGGCGAAATTTCTTTCTCCCATTCAAAACGACTAACCCCTTTCGCATCCGAAATTCCTTTGATGGTCAGATAAGCTCTTTCTCCATACAATCTCACTCTCACAGTCCTTTCCGGCAGGGAGGATAAATAGCCTTGTAGAATGGGGATTACCTGATAGGCAAAAGATTTAAATTCTCCTTTCACTAAAAACTTCCGCTCGATCTCTTTCATTGCAAAATTTTTATCCCTGAACTATTTTACAAATATAAAGAAAAAGAGAATGTTCCCCAAGTTCCCGATTATTTTATAGCAATTCCCTGTTCATTTACAATAATCCTCTTTTTGCCCGAAAAAACAGGCTGCCAGAAATTAAATTCTGACAGCCTGTTGATCTGAAACAGAGAAGTTTCCCCGGCTTTACCAGAAAAAGATAAAGGTTAGGTTATCTTCGTCCACGGATAAACATTTCTTTAATTGGGACAACTACCGTACTGATAAATGAGCCTTCCACCCGGATTAAATAGCTGCACTAAATTGTTCCAGAAAACGAATATCATTTTCAAAGAACAAACGCAGATCTTTAATTCCGTATTTTAACATAGTAATTCGCTCAATACCCATTCCCAAAGCAAACCCTGTATATTTATCTTTATCGATCCCGTTGAGCTCCAATACATTAGGATCTACCATTCCACAACCTAAAATCTCCAACCAACCGGTTCCTTTACATACATTACATCCCTGCCCATGGCAAAGCGTACAAGAAACATCCATCTCTGCTGAAGGTTCTGTAAAAGGAAAATAAGAAGGACGAAGGCGAATCTGTGTGTCTGACCCGAAAAGCTCTTTGGCAAAATAAGTCAACGTCTGTTTTAAATCGGCAAAAGATACATTTTCATCAATATAAAGAGCTTCTATCTGGTGAAAAATACAATGAGCCCGGGCAGAAATGGCCTCGTTTCGGAAAACTCTTCCCGGTGTTACCAGTCGAATGGGTAACGCATGGGTCTCCATATCTCTGACTTGTACAGAAGAAGTATGCGTATGCAACACAATATCCGGATGTTTTTCTATGAAAAAAGTATCCTGCATATCCCGGGCCGGATGCTCTTCAGGAAAATTCAAAGCTGAAAAATTATGCCAGTCATCTTCAATTTCAGGACCCTCTGAAATGGTAAATCCCAATTTGTCAAATATAGATAAAATCTCATTTCTCACAATGGCTAAAGGATGCCGTGTCCCTAAATGCATAGGATCTCCCGGCAAGGTAAGATCTAAACCGGATTTCCCCTTATCTGAGTCACACAACTGCTCTTTTAACGTATTAATTTTATTCAGTGCAGCCGTTTTCAATTCATTAAGAGCCTTGCCTATCTCCTTTTTCTGCTCTACAGATACATTCTTAAAATCCTCAAACAGAAGAGCAATGGTTCCCTTTTTACTCAAATGTTTAATTCTGAATTGCTCTACTTGCTCCAGTGTCTCCGCCGTGAAAGCATTTATTTCCGACGTCAGTTCTTTAATCTTATTTAACATTGTATCTTCTTTTAATTACCGAGGCCACAAAGTTAGAAAAAATATGGGAAATGTACTACTTTAAATGGACGGGAGCCGCAAAATGTCAAAGGAAGCTTATCTTAACCGATTCGTTAGCGAATCGCCCCCTACGCTTTACAAATTAATTTTATTTTAAAAGTCTGGATTTTTCCTTTCTAGCTGACTTTACAGATATTTTTTATTTTATTTTTTTCAAATTATTTCTCCATCGCTTTAAGTAAGGATAGATCAAACATCCGATAATCGCACCGAAAACATCAGCTAACAAATCCAGTATATCCCCACTCCGATTGAAAAAATATTCCTGTAACAATTCTATAATTCCTCCATAAATAAATGCAATACTGATGGTGGTCAGATATATTTTTCTCCACGAAAGCCGAGTCTGGTATTCCAACTCACTGCAAAGTAAAATAGCCATAACAAAAAACATTCCGAAATGAACAATTTTATCTATATGCGGGAAAACCCAATGGGGATTAGGTATATCTTTCCCCGGAATGGCACATAAAACAAAAATAACCAATGCCCATATAATATTACGGAACAATAAAATATGGTTCTTCTTTTTCTCTGCCATATTATTCATTCAATATCGTTATTTTCATTTTTACGTCTTTAAAAGGACGATTGTTTTCATCCGTTGGTAAAGCGGCTATTTTGTCTATGACTTCCACTCCTTCTACAACTTCTCCGAAAACCGTATATTCTTTGTCCAAATGATGTACACCTCCCAAATTTATATAATCCTGTTTTTTCTGTTCCGACATATAAATTTTATCGGCATTTGCATTCCATTCAAAAGCAATGTCTTTTTTTATCTTACCGGCTATCTCACGAAATTCCTCTACTTTTTTCAATTTACGAAGAGAATCTAAAATTACCTTTTTTTCAGGAGTATAATATTTACGGTTTATCGCATTTTTTATCGGCACATTAACTGATTTTTCAATAATTTCCAGTTCCTGTTCGGTATATTTTTTCCCTTGTACAATATAAAACTGGGAAATATCGGATTCTTTAAAAAAGTTCTCCCGATCGGGTTGACGAGGTGCCGCCAAAGCACCTTTTTTGTGATAATGTTCCGGTTTGATTTCGGCCTCTATTGTCATCGGTTTTCCAAATCCAATAAACTGCCCGGCAATCGCATTCCGACTGTCAGACGATCCTCCCTGAATCATAAAATTCTTTATAACCCGATAAAATAAAGTTCCATCATAATGACCCGCTTTTGCCAAACGAATAAAATTATCCCGGTGAATAGGGGTATCGTTATACAATTTTATTTTCATATTCCCCAAATTTGTTTCGATTAAAGCCATTACTTCTTTTTCCTGAGCATGTAAAAAAATCGGGAATATAAGCCACAAACAAAATATCCATTTTTTCATAACTAAAATATATACATTCTTCTCTTAAAATCACATCCGATTATAGCAATTTTTTCACCAAATATTTGACCGGGAAATAAGAAGCAATATAACCGATCAGTAAAACAGTTAATAAAATAAATGCAATATCTCCAAAAACCAATTTGACCGGATAAGCTTCTATGATATAATTTCCTTCCCCCAATTTAATGAAACCGAACGTCTGTTGTAAAAAACAAATTAAAACCCCTAAAATCAACCCGATAAAAGCTCCCACATAGGTAATCAGGTTTCCTTCCGTCCGGAATACCGAAATAATTTTTCCAGACGTCATTCCTAAAGCTTTATAAGTAGCCAAGTCTTCTTTTTTATCTAAAATAAGCATCGATATTGATCCCACAATATTAAAAGATGCAATAAATAATATAAAAAGCAAGACCAAAAATACGACCAGTTTTTCAGACTTCATCATAGCATAGAAAGAACGATTCAACTCGTATTTATCTTCTACTTTAAAATTCTCACCACTTATTTCTTGCAACTGAACTTTTACTTTTTCTAAGACTTCAGGATTTTTCAGTTTGATTTCAATTTTTGAAATCTCTTTCTGTAAACGAAATAATTTCCGGGCAAAATGAATGTCTGTAAGAATGTACTTGCTGTCTATTCCCTGCTGGGAAGAAAAAAAACCTATAGGATAGGAAGATTCCGTATTTAAGGCAGCATTTAAAGACGAAGCTTCTTTATTGGGATAATAGAACACCAAAGGAGTTAAAAAATTTAATCCTATTCCTAATTCCGCAGCTATCCCCTGTCCTACGACAGAAGCATAAAGATCTCCTTCCTGCAATTGAAACTCTCCCTGTACCATGTTTTTTTGCAAACCGGTAGTTACACCGTAATCCGACAGTACGCCTTTCACTACTACAGGTTTCAAACGATCTCCATATTTCAATAGAGCATTTTCTTCTACTACAGGATTAAAATAAGCAATATCAGTATGAATAAGAAGAGCTTTGTAAGACAAACTATCAAAATTTGTAAATTTTCCTTTTATCGGAGAAATAACCAAATCTGGATTCATACTGTCTGTACTCTTCTGCAAAATCAAATCAATACCATTAAAAACAGAGAGGATTACGATCAAAGCCGTCGTACCTATGGCTACCCCCGCCACACTAATGGCAGAAATAATATTAATGGCATTTTGCTTCTTTTTGGAAAAAAGATAACGCCGTGCTATAAAAAAGGACAGCTTCATTTCCGTTTTTTTTGAATGGGTTTGATTCTTAAACCCACACTGAGTTTACAAGCAATTTTATTTCTCGACTTCACTTCCGTTTAAAAGAAATACAAAGACAAAAATCGTAAAATATTTCCATAAGTCCAATGTCCACCTTTCTCGACGGCTTTACAGACGTTTTATATTTTAAAAGTTTATATCCCACCTTTCTAACTGGATTTACGGATATTTTTTATTTTAAAAATTCACCTTATACCTTTCAAACTGACTTTACGAACGTTTTTTATTTTAAAAGTTCATCTATTTTTTCAATATAATCCAAGCTATCGTCTACAAAAAAACGCAATTCCGGAATAATCCGCATTTGTTTACCCACTTTTTTACCCAAAATAAAACGGATCATTTTATTTTTATCGTTCAAACTATTCATTGTGGCCTCTATCCGTTCAGAAGGGAAAATACTCACATATACTTTAGCATACGAAAGATCAGGACTGACTCTTACCGTCGTCACAGTGACCATTGCTCCCACTATTATCTCTTTACATTCTTTTTGAAACATCTCACTCAAATCCCTCTGTATCAAACGAGAAACCTTATTTTGTCTAATCGAATCCATCACTTAATCATTTATAGAATAAAAAATTTCTACAAATATACTACAATAAATTCATTATTTTATTACATTTGCAACCGCAAACAAAACGAGATGTAGCGCAGTTGGTAGCGCGCCACGTTCGGGACGTGGAGGCCGCTGGTTCGAGTCCAGTCATCTCGACTAACAAGAAAGGCACTGAAAATCAGTGCCTTTCTTGTTTTTTGTCTACCCTACCCCTTCTAAAAATCAAACAATTACACACTAGGGACGTGCCCTAATGTGTAATTTTATATCCTTGTGTTTTAGTGGTCAAACCAACTTTAGAGACATTTTTATTTTATCAGATGAAAAACGACCATGAATGAGATGAAAATACAGAAATTACGTTTTTAGTCACAACAGACAATAAATGAACTGAAAATTACACATTAGGGCATGTCCCTAGTGTGTAATTGTTTTAGTTGAAAAAATTTTGTAAATTTGTATAAAGTGTATAGAAATGAAAAAATCCTTTTTCTCTTTTTAAGAGCATTACAGGGATAATTGTCTGATTCTCGTATTATATTCTAATCGTAATTTTATGGAATTTCATGCTGCCTATAATTATTATTGCGATGAAAGCTGTCATTTGAAAAATGACGGTAAACAATATATGATTCTAGGCTATATTTCTGCTCCGTACGATCGCATTAAAAAATTAAAAGAGGATATTAAAGAGCTGAGAAAAAAATATAAAAATACACTGGAAGTAAAATGGAGTAATCTCAATGCCTGGAATTATACTTTTTATGCTGATTTGGTGAATTTTTTTTTCGACCGCTCCGATATTCGATTCAGAGCCATTATTGTTGACAAGAAACGATATATTGCAGCAAAGTGTAATCACGACTACGACCGCTTTTATTACCTGATGTATTACCAACTGATTTATCATTTGTTGGATACAACTTCTACTTATAATATTTATTTGGATATAAAAGATGATCTCAGTTCATACCGCATAGAAGAACTCAAAAAAATTCTCAATGTACATATGGGAATTATCGAAAAAATTCAACATGTCCGTTCACATGAAGTAGATTTGTTACAATTATGCGATTTATTCATCGGAGCCCTCTCTTATAATTTAAATAATATCGTAAAACAAGCCCTCCCTAAATTACGGTTGATTGAGAAAATCCGGCAACGTTCCGGCGTTTCACTGGAAGAAACAACATATAAAAGCGCTGCCAAATTCAATATTTTCAGAATACACATATAAGAAATATACTGTTTTATTTTTTAGTCATTATGCCTCTGAATTTACTTAAAACATATAATTCATTACTGGAATTGGATTCTTTCAATGAATCGGAACGGTATACCTCACTCAGTAGAATCTTCTACAGAGATTTTATCGAAACGACTAATTCCTTCAGAGACAAAGCGGTAAAACCGACTCCTCAAGAAGGGAAGACGACGATAGAAGTTCTCTTTCACCACCTGACCACCCGTTCCGAAGGCAAATATCATCATCGGGTATACGACCGGGATCGTTCGATCCGGATTCATTGGATAAAATTCCACCTTCAGGAAAAAAAGTCAGAGTCCATTGAAGTCTTTTCTGTCAAAGATAAACAAGCTATCAGAACTTATATTTACGACGAAAAAGAATCGTATATTGTCGTTCTGGAACCTAAAAATCCTCACTTTTACTATCTGATTACGGCTTTTTATATAAAAGGCAGAAACCGGTATAAAATCGAAAAGAAAAGAAACAGGAAGTTAGAAGGGATATTCTAAAGCAAAAAGCGATAAATACTGGAGATTTACCGCTTTTCGATTTCCTTTCCCCCTTGGAGAATGAACTTATTACAAAAGTAATATTTTTTATTTAGAATTAAAACAGCGGTAAATAAGTTCCTATAGCCTTCTTCATAGGTCTCCAATGCAGAAAAAGAAGAAGACGATTTTCTTGTTCTTTTTCAAAAGTATTCCAAATAGTTAGGAAAAAATTCATACGAAATTTACTATACCGATTTTTACCCTATATATTTTTATTTTCATCTTTCAATTTTCAATTAATTGCCGTAGCTTTGCAGGCAAATACAAAACGCTAAAATATCGATATCACTAGACAGAAATGAGAAAATGGAGTATTGAGGATTCAGCAGAACTGTACAATATCAACGGTTGGGGGCTGAACTATTTTTCGATTAATGAGAAGGGACATGTAGCAGTAACTCCTAAAGCCGATGGCCCCTCTATCGATCTAAAAGAGTTGATGGAAGAATTACAGGTAAGAGATGTAGAAGCCCCCATGTTGTTGCGATTCCCGGATATTCTGGATAATCGGATAGAAAAGATTTCCAATTGTTTTGAGTTCGCAGCGCGGGAATACGGTTATACAGCAAAAAACTTCATTATCTATCCTATTAAAGTCAATCAGATGCGTCCCGTGGTGGAAGAAATCGTAAGCCATGGCAACAAATTCAATATCGGACTGGAAGCCGGCTCTAAACCGGAATTACACGCCGTGTTATCCATTGATATCGACGACGACGCGATGATTATTTGTAACGGCTATAAAGATGAAAGTTATATAGAATTGGCTTTGCTGGCCCAGAAAATGGGGAAGCGCATCTTTCTGGTTGTCGAAAAATTAATGGAACTTCGCAACATTGCTAAGTTGGCCAAAAAGATGAATATCCGGCCAAATATCGGAATCCGGATCAAACTTGCCAGTTCCGGCAGCGGAAAATGGGAAGAATCGGGAGGTGACGTTAGCAAATTCGGAGTCAACTCCAGCGAACTACTGGAAGCCTTAGAAATTCTCGACAAATATAAAATGAGAGATTGCCTCCAACTTATCCATTTCCACATTGGCAGCCAGGTCACCAATATCCGTCGCATTAAAACAGCCCTGAAAGAAGCCTCTCAATTTTATGTACAACTCCAGCATATGGGCTACGAAATAAATTTCGTAGATATAGGCGGAGGATTAGGAGTAGACTACGACGGAACCCGCTCTTCCACTTCAGGAAATAGTATGAACTATTCCATACAGGAATATGTAAATGATGCGGTATCTTCCATTGTGGATGCCTGCGAAAAGAACGATCTGCGGCAACCCAATATTATTACCGAATCCGGACGTTCTCTCACGGCTCACCATTCCGTATTGGTATTCGAAGCGCTGGCAAGTACCCATTTACCGGCTTTTGACGAAAACGAGGAAATTTCCGAAGATGCTCATGAATTAGTAAAGGAACTTTACGAATTATGGGAAAATTTGAATCAACCCCGTCTGTTAGAAACCTGGCACGATGCCGTACAATGCCGGGAAGATGCATTAGGTCTCTTTAATCTGGGATTAATCGATTTAAAAACAAGGGCACAAGTGGAACGCCTGTTCTGGTCCGTAGCCAGAGATGTTTATCAAATGGCTGAAGCGACCAAGCATGCTCCGGACGAATTAAAGAAAATTTCAAAGATGTTACCAGATAAATATTTCTGTAATTTCTCTTTGTTTCAATCGCTTCCGGATTCCTGGGCGATCGACCAGATTTTCCCGATTGTACCCATTAGCCGATTAAATGAACAACCGACAAAATCGGCTACTATTCAAGATATTACTTGCGATTCTGACGGTAAAATAGACAATTTTATCTCTACACGCAACTTCTCTTACCATTTACCTGTTCACGAACTGAATGATAAAGAACCTTATTATTTGGGAGTGTTCCTGGTAGGAGCTTATCAGGAAATCCTGGGAGATTTGCATAATCTTTTCGGAGACACAAATGCTGTACACATCAAGGTAAAGGGGAACGAATACGTCATCGACAAAATCATCGAAGGAGAAACCGTAGCAGACGTATTGGAATACGTACAGTTCTCTCCCAAAAAGATGGCCCGTACGGTAGAAGTCTGGGTCACAACTTCCGTAAAGAAAGGCATTATTTCGGCCGAAGAAGGAAGGGAATTTTTATCCAATTACCGTTCCGGATTATACGGTTACACTTATTTGGAATAAATATCACACTATATTATTCAGGTCCTTAAGCATTTTGCTGAAGTGTATTGCTTTTCAATAAAAGACCTTCAGTAATCCCTTAAAATGCTTAAGGACTATTTTCTTTATAAGGCTTGAACAATACTAAAAATGATTCAGAAATACCTGAAACAAACGGGGTTCTAAAAATATAGGATAAATAAAACCGAACACGGCTCCATAAAAATGGGCATTATGGTTGATACGCCCCCCTCCCTGTTTTGCCATATACTGACAATAAATAAGATAAAGAACCCCAAACAAAATTCCAGGTATAGGCACTATAGCAAATAAAAGAATTTTATCCCACGGATTCAGGAAGATACAACTGAATAAAACAGCTGCTACAGCTCCGGAAGCCCCAATAGAAGAATAATAAGGTTCGTTCCGGTAACGAAATAAATCGTAAAGAGAGGCTATAATCATTCCTCCAAAATACAACCCCAAATAAGCCCATGCTCCAAAATCATTGTATCGGAAAACAGATTCTATATAAGTTCCAAAGGACCAATAAGTGAACATATTGACAAACAGATGTGTCATATCTGCATGGACAAATCCATGGGTAATCAGCCGATACCATTCTCCAGAATGGATCACTTTATAAGGATTCATCGACAATTTCCCAAGCAAAGCATGATTACTAAAACACATCAGAGAAATTACAACCGTCAATCCGATACTCACATAAGTTATCATAGTCTCATTGTCTTTACAGAAATTTCTCAAAACCTGCTGCATATTTCGTCAAGGAAATATCCAGAATCTCATAATCAGCAATTCCTTTAAAATAGAAAGGATCTTCTTTGATAATTGCTTTTACTTCCGCTTCATTCGAAGCATTGCATAGGATACATCCACCCGTACGCGGATTCCGGCGTCCGGAAAAAATAAATTTCTTCAAGGAATAATACTTATCCAAATAGGCCCGATGAGCCTCCAGATTTTTTTCCACCTCCTCCAGCGGCTTTTTATAATTCACTAAAAACAAATACATAGAATTCTTTAAAACTTAGAAAGTGAAGTCCATAAAGTCTTGTCGATATCTCCATTTTTGATCATGTCGAAAATACAGCAGACTTTATGGACCCTCAAAAATTCACTTCAGCCGGTGGTACTATTTCTTTTCGTACAATTTTACCCAATTTTTATATTCTCTGTTTTTCCATGCGTCGCTATGATATACATAACTAGCAATCAAGGGAATGACAGTAGTACCTTCTGCATATACCATCTGTTCGTAAGTTACATCCACCTTTCCCCATGAACAAGCTTCCTTCAAGGTAGAAGAAGAACAAGCTCCGTCCCGGACGTCAGCTACTGTAATCTGCACAGCATATTTATGCATTGGAACCTCATGCCCCAAAATTTCAGCACATACGACGGTATCCTGTGCAAAATTTTTAGGGGTACCTCCTCCTATCATAAATAAACCGGTAGTAGGAGCATTCATTTTAATCATAGTCAATTCGATAAAATCCTTCACAGAATCGATAGAAACATGCTTTTCCGGATGTTCCCATTGATGTTTTCCAATACCAAATCCGGCACTACAGTCGGAAAAAGCCGGACAGAAAATAGGAACTCCGCATTCATAACAAGTCTGAATCAAACTGTCTTTCTTTACCGAATGTTGGGTCAGCCATTTCCCAATTTCCCAAATAAATTCGCGGGAAGAATAGGGACGGGGTTCCAAAGCATTTGCTATTTCATAAGTCGTATGATCACAAATCTGTAATTCTTCTTCATCGATAAAAGTATCATAAATACGATCGATATACAAATCTCTCAGTTGCATATCCGGAACGTCCTGACGACCTTTATAATGCTTGAATCCCAAAGCTTCGAACAAATCCATATCGATAATAGATGCTCCGGTTGCGACCACTACATCAATCATTTTATTACGGACCATATCCACATATACCTGCATACATCCGGCTGCACTTGTACTTCCGGCAATGGTAAGAATATTCGTACACTCTTTTTCCTTCACCATTTTCATTAAAATATCAGCTGCACGAGCTGTATCGCGTGAGGTGAATGACATATCGCGCATAGCGTCAATCAACTGGGTTGAGTCGTAAGACTTGATGTCGATGTGTTTAATCGTGTCTTTTAATAAATCTTTCTTTTCCATTTTTTAATATAAACATTGTAAGGTACAAATATGAGGACCCCACTGACTCAGTCAAATTCATTTATCATTTTTTCTCCTAAAAATTTCTGTTTTACGCATGGTTGAATTTCATGCTCAGTAGCTGATAAATCAGTTTTGATGCCAGAAAATCCGGAGCTTTATTCATTTCATTGGGACAAAGTTCTACTATATCCAATCCAATAATATTATGCCTTTCGTTAATCAATTTTAAGAAGTTTATCACTTCCCGGTATGTCAGGCCATCGGGTTCCGGAGTACCGGTAGAAGGCATATAAGCAGGGTCGAATACATCCAAATCAATTGTAATATAAACATTATCATTTAATCTTTCAGAAACATCATACATCCACGTAGAAGATTCTTTAATTTCATGGGCATAAAAAATCCGATCCGGATCAATGTTGTGTTTTTCTTCTATACAAGAACTCCGGATCCCCACCTGAGCAACGGTAGCCATCTCTTTAGCCCGGGCCATAACGCAAGCATGGTTGTGATCGGAGCCTTCATAATTATCCCTCATATCCGAATGAGCATCTAACTGAAGTACAGAAAAATTTTCATAATGTTTTGCAAAAGCACGGATAGAGCCGATACTGACAGAATGTTCCCCGCCTAAGAGCACTGGAAATTTTTTATCCATTAAAATAGCATCTACCTGTTTTTCCACGGCATCTGACATGGCTTCCGGAGATTGATCTTCCGTTACAGCCTCTAAAGTAGCAATTCCCTGCGTATACACTTCAGAGTCTGTTTCAATGTCGTAAAGTTCCATATTAGCCGAAGCTTCCAGAATGGCCTGCGGTCCTTTATCGGCTCCCTTCAACCACGTACTTGTACCGTCATACGGAACAGGTAATATAACTATCCTGGCATTTTCATAAGCCGTAAATTCATTATCTAATCCTCCGTAATTCAATTTTTCCATACTCAGCGTTTAAAAAGTTTAATAAAGAATCAGTCCCAATAGAGAGGTAAAGTTATGAAATTTCCCGAAATACTTATTCCTCTTTCCAATAAAAGTATTTATAACCGATTATTACTCAATATTTTATAGGTAATAAGTCAGAAATATGGTCGTTGTCTTTAATTGTACATTCTAAAGGGTAAAGATTTAACGCTTTTATTGATTTTTAACTCAAAAATAAATCAACTCGGGTCGTTTCTTCTCTTTTTCTTGCAATTTATTTCCAATATTCCACTTTTGTTTTGGTCTATCTCATATATACTGCAAAGGTATTGATTTTTGTTTGATATTGATCCTTGCTTGCTCCTTGTCGTAGATTAATTTTCACACAGGAATTTTTGTTCTCTTTCTATAGGGGCTTGAAACAATCCATTTATTGGAAACAATTAAAGACGGGGCTGGTTTGCCCAAATGCTTTTCAAGAAACAGGAGAATTATTTTATCTCCACAAAGGCTCTTCTTCCCAATTATGAGGAAAGCCTAATAAATGGGTTCTTACTGAGGGGTATTTCGATAAAAGTTGCTTGAAATCTGCAACAAAAGTGTTGTCAATAGAAATGGAGTTAAGCCAATACACCACATAGCAGAGTTGTGGATAAAGTGTTTGTTCTCGAAACGAAAAATCCGTAATCCATGTGTTTGGCATACGCACAGGCATCATAGGCTTGACTGGAAAGACCCGATTTGACAACCTTGAATGATGGGCACAACAATTACGAAGTACGGCAAGACATTCCAACCAGCTTCTCAAAAATTTGTGATGATTCAATCCAAACTCTCTCGCTACAGCATGCTTCGCTGAAGCATCCGAAAAATTAGAATAGAGTTTTGAAAGTGTCCCCATTGAAATAACCTCCAATGTCTTCCATACTGGAGGCAGATCGGGTTCGCTATATTTACGAAAATGTTCGGTTATAAAATCATCGTGTGAGCGTGAAACCTCTTTGCGTACAACAGCTAAATTTGCTGCGAACCGTGTTTCATTGGTGGCATAGATTTCGTCCATAAACCAAAACGCACCAAATTCAAGAGCAAAGTGCTTGATTATTTTGGTACGGACAGAAACCTCAATCGTCTGGATGGCGGTAAACAATAAAGCTCGAAGCTTTTTGTCAAAAGAATAAAGGTCTATGACATCAGCAAAACTACAGTCTTTTCTGAATTGGTGGGTGGAACGGTCTATTTCAAAATGCCGCCAATAACCTGCAAGACGAAAATAACTGATGGTGTCAAGAACTTCAATAGCTTGTTCAACATCATCAATGAGCAACCCTCTCTTTTTGAGAATTTCAATTTGCTGTTCTGTTGTTATGGCTTGATGCGTGTACCTAACTCCCATAAATAAAAAATGTCCCGCTGGGTACGCTAATCTTACGGGAAGCGGGCGGGATTTGTTGACACAAAGATAATCTATTATTTTCAATCTGCCAAGAGAAAATTAAAAAACAGACAAACTTTTTCATTCTACATTCTTCTTTTCCAAATGTTTTCCGTATTTTTGTATTCGGATTTGGGTAAACTATTTCCAGACATTTGAACATAAAGGAGCGTTATGCTACTCTTGTAAGTGCAAAGCCTGAGAAACTGAAACACGAAAATCAACAAGAATTGGCATGGCAGTTCCCACGTTATAGCGTGGGCTGCTTTACCATATCTGTTGATTAAGGTTTTCTCAGGGCCTGCACTTTAAGATGTGGTTAATAGCAGTGCCACGCTTCATATATAAACACCCATATTGGGCTACTGGATGGGAAAATAAAATAGAGATGAATAAACTCGCAAAAATTATTGTAACAATTGTAGTCTTATTAGTGTTTTTCCTTTTGTTTGGGGCTGTTGTTGGAAGTCGAAGTGCAACAGGACAACACACTCCGGGGCTTTTGAGCTTGATTCTCTTTGCGGCCGTAGTCTTTTCTATTCGTGCCATTTGGAAAAGTGGAAAAGACAATAATAATGACAAAGGCAATGGTTCTATTTTACAAAAATAGGAAGTATGTTCAAAGATTATTATAAGATATTAGGTATTCAACGGCAAGCTTCAGTCCAAGAAATTAAATCGGCATATCGAATTATGTCAATGAAATGGCACCCTGATAAGAATCCGAATGTAGATGTAACAAGTGTTATGCAGGACATAAACGAAGCCTATGCAATTTTAAAGAACGAAGAAAAACGAAAGCGATACGACATGGAGTATGACATATTCTTTGAGAAATTAGCTTATAATTGTTCCGAACAACACACATCATCCCATTCTTCGACAGAAACGTATGTATACAATTACGATGTGCAAGATGAAACACTAAGAGAAGATATAGCTACAGCAAGACGGTATGCGAAAGAAATGGTGGACGAATTTTTGAAATCTTTCAAAGAGGCATCACACAATGCGGTAAAAGGAGCTTGGGAAGGTGCGTCCAGCTATATAATAGGTGCAATTATAGCATCCATTATATTTGCATTAATAAGAATGTGTCACTAAATATTGGTAATATGAATAGAATATTTGGAGTTGGATTTGTTATCCTTATACTATTTTTATCCTCATGCGGACAAAAGAAAAAGATAACTTATGAAAAATATATATGCTTAGATAAAAGTTATAGCATAGAAGTCCCTTCTAATGTTGTGCAGGGGAAATGTTTTGCGGACTTTATGAGTTTTGAAGATAGTCAATATAATTTATTAATCAGAGTAGAACGTATTAATGAAAGTAGTATAGATGAATATATCGGCAATAAAGGCATCAAGGATAATAGTTTCACATACAACTTGTTTCAATCGTCAGATACGACTTCTTACTTCAAGATAACACGAGGGAACAATATGTGGTCAGCCTACGACTTTTACATGTTAAAAAAAATAGAGGGTACAAATTATCTTATCAATGTTAATTCAGATCATTTGAGTAAATCAGAGATGATAGAAATCATAAATCATATCTACAACTCAATGTCTCAAGAGATTAAATCGAAGGAGGTGGTTTTTACAACAAAAGATACACAAGAAACTATTAGTAGTGTGTATTCCAATAACTACTATTCTATAAAATACCCTAAGGGATGGAATGTTATAGAACAATTAAATGAAATGACCGATGTGTATATTGGTTCGGAAACTGATAATTTCGGATTCACGATAGTTCGATTTGAGACAGATTATCCCCTTTCTGAAATAAATGCAGAGGGAAATAAGAGCATCAGACAAGCAGGATTCAGAATAAAAGAAGAGAAAACTATTACTCTAAGAGGTCTGAAGTGCTACAGGGCAATCCATGAAGTTAGTGTACAAAACAAGAACGTAAAACATATCTCCTATACATTTAAGAGAGGCAACATGCTTTACAATATCAAGTTTGGCAGCGTAACAACAAAAGCCCAAGAGACGCTAACTTCCGAAATAATAGAAACATTCAACTTTAAATAAGTCATTAAGATGAAAAGATTATTATTTTTCTTTATGGCTTTAATGCCAATGCTATATGTCAGTGCTCAGGAAATAAAGACAAAAGCAGCGTATCAATATGGTTATATTGAATGCTTGGATAAGAATGGTAACGTTGTTGATGAACTTGACTGTGGAGGAATTATACTGTTTGCAGAAGCAGGAAGACAAGAATGTATTTCTATTACAATCGGTGATGAGGAGGCGCATACGGGTATAGTACATAGTAAAAAGCTAGAAAGTGTAAACTCGGGGACAAGGATGACGGTATATCTTGTTATTCAAGAATTCAATGGACATAAAGTCCCTCTGCAAATCTTTGAAGTATACGATTTGACTAAATCATCAAATATACCAGATTATTTCATGGTTTCAATTTGTAGCGCAACGACAGGGGAGGTTATACAAAGCCAATCATTCCATAAGATTTCACGTATAAGATAAAATTACAGAAATGAAAAGATTAATTACAACTGTATTTGCAACATTAATTTTAGCGTGTGCATATGCACAAACCAATGAACCGGGAAACAATATCGGGAGAACACTATCCCAGATGAAGCAATTGTTCCCAGAATTGCGTTATACTAAAACGGACTCGAAAGGAACGCAATATGAGGATGGATATCCACAAGATGGAATAGCGACATTCTTCTACTTCAAAGACAATAAAGTTATAGAAGAATGTATGATTGTTCAATCGAATGATGGGTTTCCAAGAATGTGGTTTGACAAAATGGTTGATAGTTTTGTAACAAACTACCCGCCAGGATTTGGCACTAGTGGATATAATGCTAAACATTGGTGTTATTCTACTTTCTCTGTACATCTCATATTCGTATCAGAAAATAACATCAATACAGCAATGATAGTGTATGAAGCAGGAGGCTGGAAAACAGGAATTACAGGTGCGGATTTTATCAAGAAATATAAATAATATTCTATATGCTCTTGCGAAAACAAGCATTGACTAATTTTCAAGAAAAGTAAGTATAGAAAATTAATAATCATATATTTAGGCTATGTAAGAAGTATCCATATTACAAGAATTCGGAATATGAATACTTCTGACCTTATTCTTTGGCTATCTTCTCATCGAAAATCCTCTTTTCTGCTGTTGGTCATAATTTCCCTCCACCACATTGTCAACCTCCCGTCTGGCTTTGATTTGCTCTCGGTTGTCAAATTCACCCTTTTGCCTGGCAGTGAAATACAGGAAATCCCCTGCCGCTTGATGTGATTGTCTGTCATCCCCGAACAGGTTAAGGGCGTTCTTGATATCAGATACCTGTTCCGTGTCAAAACGTGGCTTGTAATAATCACGGGCGAAACGGATGACACTGTGTACCGCCTTACGGAAGATATCGCTCGTTTTGAGCAGAAGGTAGCTGAGACAGCCGATGATATGACTTTGCCATGCAATCCGGTTCTTGAGTCTTGTTGTTTCCTGTGCATGTTCCGTTTCCTTGCGGTTCAGTTCGGACCGGTGTTTGGCCTCCAGTTGCATCAGTTCACGGCTGTGGTCGTTCTGTATGGTCTGGATTTTATCCTGCAACCGTTCAATGGTTTCCTCGTGCGTGGAAATCTCACAGCGCAAATCCTCTATTTCATTTTTCAGGGCTTTCGATTTTCCGGTAGCCCAGCCGACAGCGGCGTTCAGAAGTTCGCTTCCTTTTTCCTTGTTCAGTCTGGAGCGTTTCTCGCTGATAGCCCTGTCAAGGTCTTCACTCTGTCGTTCCTTTTCATTTGCCTTTTCGATAAGGGCGTTGGTAATGCTTTCAGTTTCCTGCATCTTCTGATTTGCCATTTCCAGCTGATGTTCCCGGTATTGCCTTGTGGCATCAAGCCGCTTCATTTCCTCTTTCTGCTTCCCAATGATAAAGTCGTTACGTTCCTGATGTTCCTTACCTGTAACAGCCTTTGACTGCCCACGCTCCATCAAGAGTATGTCAGATGCCAGATTCTGCATTTCTGTCATATCCTCGTCATTGAGCTTGCGACTCTTGCCTGTGTCATGGTTCATCCAGTCGAAAACGATATGGGCATGGTAATTCGGCTTGAACCATCTTTCGCCGACTTTGAAACTCTCCCTATCCCCGGCTTCGGGCTGTCCGCTAAGCCAGTGCCCTTCGTCCTTGTGCAGGAAAATCTGGAGAGGAGTGATGCCCCAGCGTCTCCGGCACTCCTCACCGAATTTGCGCACATCTGCCAGTGTCGTGTCCGGCCTGATGAGCAACACGCCCTCACGGATTGGCGAGCATCCCGCTACCTTGGTAATTTTCCCGTTCCTGCCTTTTCGTTCACGCTCCTTCTCCTGCATCGCACGGCCTGTCTTTTCCTTGACCATCCGCTTGATGTAGTCATAGTGTGCCTGCAAATCGGGATTGCCGAAGCCCGGATTTATCCACTGCTCGTTACCGGCAGTCAGTTCGGGCACGATGTAGATTTGAGATTTGCCGATATTGCGCATGTACTCGGCAGTTCTCCGGTTATGAGCCCCGCTTGATGTGACTCTGCAGGGCTTGATATGTATGCTTGATTTTGTTGCCATATTCTTAAATTTTGATTGTTGATGAAATCTTCTGTTGTCCGCTCATAACCGCACAGGGTTCTTAGGGGTGTAACCCATAAGCGGAGATTGCAAAGAGAGGGTCACTCTTTGCTCGGGGTTCTCAGGGGAGAAACGCCCTGAGTGGGTTCTTAGGGCAAAGTCCTAAGTGGGACGGGGCAAAGCCCAGCCCCTCGGGAGAGCCCACAACTACGAAAGCGGAGCGTGTAGTTATAGTGGGCTATATCAATGGCAAGCCATTGTCCGTACACTACAACCTCCGGTTTCCGCTCTCCTCCGTTAAGGAGGGGTTCCGTCACCGCTGCCGATTGGGGATGCACCGACCAGCACAAGCCCCAGATCATCTATCAGTTTTTGAAGGGCGGGGTTCTTTTCTATCATCATTTGCAGGATTCTTTCCGCTTCCACCAGATGGTCGGCTGTACAGTTTATTCTGCTTTCCCGTATCTGGAAGATTATCCAGTCGGCTATGTCGATATGTGCCGCCTTCTGCTCCGGCGTTGCGTTCTTCTCTATAAGGTCAGACACCATCACCTTGCAGAAGGTCATGCCGTCGGCACGCTCTTTCCATTCGGCATAGGCATCGGCATCCGGAAAGAGAAGCACGGTCCGTCCGGTCAGCACACGGAGCTTTTCCTCCCGCAACTGGCTTTTGCCTCCTGCCGCCAGCCATACATAGCCGGGGAAGAGGGCGGATCCGATAACGGCACTCTTCTCAGATTCTACCAGAACCGCCACCTTGTCAGGATAGACATTCAGCAGGTGTTCCCCGAAAAGGCATTGGGAAAGCTGCCATTCCTCCGCCAGTACCTGTTGCCTTTTCAGTATGCTGTGTATCCAGTTCACTGCCGATGTCTGTCCGTCCTTTACACGGTGTCCGTCCCCGGGATTGTACTGCATCACCTTGCCTGTCCGCACCTTGTTCTCCCGGTCAATCTGCCAGAAGATGACCGCGCCGTCACGAGTAGCTCCCAGACGGTAATCCTCCATTAACCTTTTCAGCACTTCCTTTGCCTTGCTGCCATAATAGGAATCAAGCAGTGTTGAAAGGAAACGGCAGAAGTTGCTATGCACGCTCTGCGATTTCTCCACATAGTGCGGCGGTATGTAACCGATGGCTGTCTGTTGCAGCGGTTGCTTGGGCTTCTGCTCCATACATTGCCTGCCGGAAGAGAGACCACCGGCGGTCCGGCATTCGGGGTGGTCGTGAAAATACTGTTTGGGCGTATAATGATACCCGCAACCGCTTTCGTGGTTGCATCTGCCGACTGACGGGTGAAGGGGTGTACCACTTTCGTCCACGTAGTAGGCAAAGGAACGTCTGTCCCCGCAATTCGGACAGGTATGCCGTGTTGACGTTCCTTTATATTTCTGTAATGAATAGTTGCTCATGACTTTTTTTGATGTTTGGTTTTCTACTGTTGTCCCACTGTCCCGTCCCTTAAAGGCTGGGACACTTGGGACACCCTGGGACACTCTGGAAAATCAGGACCCGGTTTGTATGCTCCCATGTCCTGTAAATGATACGGTCAGCTGTCATACAGCCGTGTGCAGGCTGCTTTTTCATGGTTTGTCCTCCTTTTCATGTCCTGCAAACAGCTCCGCCTGCCTTACTTCTCCTGCTGTCCCATCTGTCCCATCTGTCCCATGCTGTCCCATTGTCCCGTTCTCCTTGGGACGGGACAGCGGGACACCCGGGACGGCTGTGTTCCTGTCCTCCTTGCTGCGCTGGATTATCCGGCTGACGGTGGACTTGCCGCAATTGACCTGCGAGGCTATCTCCCGGACTGACTTCCCGGATTGGGACAGTTGCAGGATCAGGCAATCCCTTTGTCCCGATTCGTTGTCACCCGGTTTCTTCAGGTGTTCCTTTTCGGTTGAATAGCCCCTGAACACGAATTGCAGGAAGGCATCCGTTTTCTCAATCTCATAGACAATCACATTGTCGGCATCGTACGAGAATGTCCCGTAACGGACCTTAAGCTGCTTCACGTAGCGGAGTCCCCCATCCAGTGCGCTTTTCCCGATGACAAACACGCTGTCAAAGAAATTGTAGAGCCGCTTGCTTCCGGCAAGATCGTTGGACGTGATGGGACAGTCCAGTGAACGCTTGGGGGTGTGTGCCAGGACAAGGATGGAAAGCCCGTATCTTTTTTTGAGATTGTTGAGCTGTATCATCAGCCGTCCCGCCGCATCACCTTTCTCCATGGCGCAGCACAGGTAAGTAAGGTTGTCAACGATGAAGATCCTGCAGCGGGTCTGCTGTGCCATCTGTTCGATGCTGCCGATGATCGTCCCTTCAAAGTCGGCATCCAGAAGGGCGTCACAGTCAAGCGATACCCGGTACAGCCTGTCGGGAAAAATGTAAGGCTTTCCGTAGTCGTCGGTATAGCGAAGCTGGAACTGCTTTTCTGACAATTCAAAGTCAAGATAAAGCACGTTGTCAGTCCGGGCGATACGGTCGGCTATCTGCACGGCAAGGATGGATTTCCCCACGTTGGAATCCGCAAAGAGGCAGGACAGTTCCCCCTCGTACCAGAAACTGTCCCACAACGCACGGGGCGTGGGCAGCTGCGATGCTTCGAGTATGGTCTGGTTGGCGGTCTTTATGCTCATCACGCCGATATTTTCCGGCATACCGTTCTGCATTTGGGCTGCCCTTGTCAGGTCGCCATGGATCATGCTGATATAGTTCTTGTCCTCTTCCATGGCTTCTACCAGTTACGTTGGCCGGGCTTGCGGCGGTGGGAGGAGGACATGGACTCGCTGAGTTCCTCATCGGACAGGGGTACGGGATTCTTGCGGGAGGATTCCAGCCATCTGTCCAGTTCGTCACGGTAAAGGCAATAGCGTTTGCCGGGCTTGGTGGCCGGAATGCTTCCGTCCGATAGTTTCATGTAGAGCGTTCCCTTGGGAATACCGAGATATTCCGCCGCTTCATCCACGGACATGGGGACATGGGTGTCCACCGTCTTTGCATTGTTCACACTGCGCTGCTCGGCAAGCAGGCTTTTCAAGCTCATCACTTCATCCCGAAGCTGGGCTACGACCTCGGGAAGGTCGTTGAATGTAATCACTGTTTTTTCCATTTGCGTACTCGCCTCTTTTGTAAGGCTTGGCGCAAAGGAGCGCAATGATATGACCGTGAATATCTTCACGAAAGGTCATTGCAAAATAATTCCCGAATAACGATGCCCAACCGTGAATGACGGGCAAAGTTATTCGGGAAACAATGAGATACAGGCTGTTACGTATTGCCTGATACTTGTCGTTATTGTTGTTATATCCCCGGGAAACGGTCAACTGTTCACTTCCCGTACATAATCTTCGGGATAATGGAAGTCCAGACTGCCGTTTTCGGGTTCGTCAATGGGAATCAGCGTCTTTGACGGATCGACCTTGAAGTTCTTTATGGTCGCTATATCCGTGTCGGCAAATTCACGTGGAAAAAGGGTCTTGATAAAATTGGCACGGTTGTCCCCGTTGTAGTATTTCTTGTACATGAAACGCTCGGAGATGTTCCACACGAAATGGCGGAGCGGAATGTTGGTAATCTCCCTGGTCAGCCGTCCTGTTATCGGCTTGGGCTTGTAGCTGTGAAGGCACATCCACTTGTTGACCTCGGCACAGATATGGTTGACGGTCTCCTTGTCGGCAATACGGGGCATGACGAAGTGGATGTACTCCATGACCATGCGGATCCGTTCCGCCTCTTCCTGCTTCTGTCTGTCCTCATAGCTGGCACGGTTCTTTTCGTGAAGTTCCGGGGCAATGGCAATCTCTACCGGTTTTATATCCGGGGTTGCTTCCCCGCCTGTCGGCATTGGTGTCGGAGCTGCAAGTTCATTCGCATCCTGTGGCTGTTCTTCCTGAGACTTTATGATTCCGGCAGATGCCTTTTTCTTGCTGGACTTGAGTTTCCAGATCTCGTATGAGTCGAAAATGACCGTCTGGAAAGAGAGATAGAACAGCCAGCCGAGAATGTTGCTGCATACAAAGACTATCAGCCTTACAAAATTGTCCTGATTGAAACTTGCGGAGACAATCAATGTGATAAAAAAGGAAATCAGGCAGATGGCAACGCCGATGAATCCCAGAATGATGTATTTGTCCTTTATCGTTGGTTCCATATCGTTTTTTTCGGTTATTACTTGTAACTGTTAGGTCTTTGCAAATTTAATGGTATTCTTCCAATTATTGCTCATTAGCCTTGGTTGGCAGTTCCTTTTTCAATGTTTTTCACCAAAAGTCCGGAATCATACCCGAGTATCATACTATAATGACTTTTTAAGGAATGGTGCCATCAGAAACAGAGGGAGCGGTTAAAGCCTGCACGCAATAACCGCTCCCCCTGAATATCCTGAAACAAGACCTATGCCTCCTTGCGTTTCAGGGTTATCTTGTCCACCACCTCGCACATCTGCTGTGCAGCCATCTTGGAATAAATCTGTGTGGTGGTAATGTTCTTGTGTCCCAGACAGGCTTGTATGACAGCCATGTCCGTGCCCATTTCCACGTGCAGGCTTCCGAATGAATGCCGGGTGCAATGGAAGGTTATCTTCTTGGTTATGCCTGCCGCCGACAGCCAACGCTTCAGGGGCCCCTGCAGCATCTTGTCCTTGAAGCCCTCGAAGATAAGCCCTTCATGCCGCTCCCCGAGCAGTCCGTAGGCTTCATCGCTGATGGGATTGTGTACGATCTGCTTCGTCTTCTGCATACGGGTGGTAACGAACATCTTGCCGTTGGTGTACGGCTGTATCTGCTGCCAGGTAAGCTGCCTGATGTCGCTCTTCCTCAATCCCGTCAGGCAGGCGAAAAGGAAAGCCCTTTTCAGAACCTCTTCCTCACATGGTGTTTCGGCAAGCCGTATCAGTTCCTCCTGGCTCAGATGCTCCCTCATGGTGGGAATACTCTCGATACGGTCCAGAAAGCCGTTGGGATTCTCCTTTATCTTCCTGTCACGGTAGGCCGTGTGCAGGACGGCACGGAAAGCCGACCAGTAGCCTGCCGCAGAATTGATATGCAGCTTTTGGTTGGTGTGTATGGTCTGGGGAGCGTTCAGCAGGTACTCCATGAACTTGCGGCACAGGTCCACGTCCACTTCCTCAAAGGTGCATTTGCCGCCCACGAACCGCTCGAAGTGCTTGTAGACGTGCTGCCACTTGATATTTCTCCTGTCTGCCAGTTCCTTGAAGTAGGCGAGGAAATCCCCTTTCATCCTGGCCTTGTCAAAGAAGCCGTTGTTCTCGTTGAAGATGGCTTCGTAACGCCTGTTGCGGAGTATCTCCGCCTTCTTCATCATGCGTGCGTTGAAGTCACGCTCCTGCTGGTTGGCGGGTTTGGCAAAAATGTAAATACCCAGAGCTTCACGTGTTATCACTTTCATGGTGGTGTTGTCACGGTAGCCGGGATAATAGTCCAGACACAGCGAATACTGTGTACCGTTCTTGATCTTGCGCTTGCGCAAGGTTACTGTCTTGCATTTACTCATATTGATGATGTTTTAACTGGTTGTACATTTCCGGAAGTGTCTCCGTGTTTACGGTGGCAAAGGAACAACGTGAAACAGCCGTGAATATCTCCACGACAATCATTTTGAAATAATTTTCCGGTAATGGCGGTTGTTTGCGGTTATTTGTTCCTTTCAGCCATGACACGTTCCACATCGGAGCGCAGAAGCAGGTTCTTCACGCCGACCTTTATCTTTTCGATGTGCTTAACCTTGACGATATGGCAGATGTTGGCGGAGGAAAGTCCGTAAATCTGCCGGACCTGTTCCACGGTGTAATAACGTTCGTCGTTCACAAGGTCGGTTCTGCGGAGTTCGTCCAGATGGGACTTGGAGTAATAGGTGCGGCCGTATTCTCTTTTGGTCGGTATCCTGTGTCGGTAGGCGTATGCCCGGAGTGCGGCAGGCTTCATGCCGAACTGCTCTTCCGCTTCTTCGGTCAGGAGCCAGTCGGTGATACTTTCCATATCAACAGCCGTACCGAAGAACTCGTCAACATGCTTCTTGCTGTAATAGTTCTTTCCAGCGATACGGCAGATGGGGATGCGGTTGCGTTTGGCGGTGGTATAGAGCCATGACTGCTTGACTTTATAAAGGGACATCACCTCTTCACCGGAATAGAAGTCCGGCACTTCATCGGTTACCTTTTCCCTTTTTTCTTTTTTAGCCGGGAAGGAAGATGAAGCGGATTTTTTCGGTGTGGAAATGCTGCCGGGCAGGATGCGGTGGTAGGGATTGCCCTCCAGCATCCGCTCGATGTCGGCTCTGCGGATGAATGCCATGCGGTTGCTGATGCGTGAGGCTTTCAGCTTGCCGATGGCTACAAGTTTATAGATGTACTGTCGGGAACAGCCCATGAGTATGGCTGCTTTGGAAAAGGTGAGATACTCCTGATGCTGTATCTCCATGATTGGCCGGACGGCCTTGAAGAGGTTGTTCTTCTGTGTTATTCTGGCTCGCCGGGCTTCCGCCTGACAAGCCTCGCTGCAATACCTTTGCATTCCGCTGCGGGTTACAAAGGACTTGCCGCAAAAACTGCATTTTCGGGTTGCTTTCATACTGCTTTATCGTTTACTGGTTCATTTCTTCAATCCTGTATTCCTGAAGTGGTGAACGGATGTAAACGGCAGTCAACGGTTGTCGCCTTTCTACACGATGTGACCATCGATGAATGTCGGGGCGGATATTGTCGCTTGTTGTAAACGGTTGTAAACCCTTGTCAACTGTCTACACGGTGTGACAAAAAACAAGCCCCGCAAATTCTCCACGTCAGAAATACGTCTCAAAAATATGTGGAAATTCGGGAAGCATCAAAAAGCAGCCGAAAAGTGTTAATTTTTAGAACGTATTGATAATTAAATATTTATGCTTGGATATTTCTGATTGTTTTTGGTTGTTCTACACTTCTAAATACAGTAGCCAACGTTGTAAAGTCAGATCGAAAAGCTGGATATAAACTTTTAGTATAAATAACTTATCGTTTATCTGAATTTTTCATTCTTATCTCGGCAGCAATGCGGTTTACGCCTTCCACTGCTTCCTCTTTATTTACATGCAGTACAACTCTATCCCGCATAATCCATTCTCCCTCTACCATGGAAGAGCGGACGTTTTTACTATTCATAGCATATACGATAGCAGAATAAACATCATAAATCGGTACCATATTTGTAGCTTCGGCATGCATCACCAACAAATCTGCCCGTTTCCCTTTCTCCAAGGAACCCGTAATATCTCCTAAGCCCAGTGCCCGTGCTCCTTCAATAGTCGCCATCCTCAAAGCTGTTCTGGCATTTACTGCCTCCGGATTATAATGTACCACTTTAGCTAACAAAGCTGCAAAGCGCATTTCTTCTACCATATCCAAAGCATTATTACTGGCCGTCCCATCCGTTCCAAGCCCGACAGTAATTCCTGCTTTTATATAGGTATCTGTATCGGCAATCCCACTGGCAAGTTTCAAGTTACTTTTCGGACAATGCCCGACAGCAGTACCAGTTTTTGCCAGCAACTCCACTTCCTTCTCATTCAGCCATACACAATGAGCCGCTATCACATTTCGGTCCAACAGCCCGATAGTATAGAGATATTCTGCCGGAGACATACCTTTTTCCAACGTAATATCCTCTACTTCTTTACGTGTCTCAGCTAAATGAATCTGCAACAAAGTTGAATATTTATCTGCCAACTTCTTGGCCTCCTGCAATGTCTTTTGGGAACAAGTATAAGGAGCATGTACACAAACTGACGGATGAATGGAATGATCTCCTTCCCACTGACGGATTAACTTTTCAACCCGTTCGAACCCCTCCTTTACGGTCCGAAAACTGGCTGTAGGGAAATCAATCACCGATTCATTCATTACCCCCCTCAAACCTGCTCTTTTAGCCTCTTCCGCAATCACATCTTCAAAGAAATACATATCATTAAAACAAGTCGTTCCAGATTTTATCATTTCTAAAAATGCCAATCTGGAGGCGAGCCTCACATTTTCTGGAGTAACTAATTTCGCCTCTGCCGGAAAAATATATTTTGTCAGCCAAGTGTGTAACGGAAGATCATCTGCATATCCTCTCAACATCGTCATTGGGACGTGGGTGTGAGTATTTACAAAACCTGGCATCACCCACATGCCCTCAAGGTCGTAAGCTACCCCAGCACAACGCTCCTCACGTTCCCCTAATTCCTCCATCCTTCCTATCTCTGTTATTTTTCCCTTATCTATCCGGATATAACCTTTTTCTATCGTTTCCATCCTCTGGTTCATCGTCAATATCCGTGCATTATAAATCAACTTTTCCATAACCTATTTTTTTAACTTTGTAAAGATAAAGATAATGTGGCATATCTCCCTTTATTCCAAAGGAATAATCTCTTCCGGAAAACTGGTCAATTTTTTCAGTCCGGATTCTGTTACTAAAAAAGTATTCTCCACCCCGACAGCCCCCACAGAAGGAATGACAAATTTCGGCTCCAGCGCGAAGGTCATTCCCGGCTGAAGTATCTCTTTCGAACGGGGCGCCAGAACAGGCCATTCATTGATTTGCATTCCTACGCCATGCCCCACAAAACGGGCTTGTTGGCAAGTACCCATAAAATTAGCTTCCAGCCCCTCCTGCCGAACCCTTTCTTCTACTTTCCGGTAAATCTCCGCACAAGCCATTCCGGGACGAGCAATATCCATAATTTCCTGGTGAAGATAACGGGACACTTCATGAGCCCTGTAAGCTTCTGTTGGTAATTTTCCAACAGCATATACGCGGGTCATATCGGTCTGGTAAGCAGTATAATTACCAGCCATATCAATCATGACAGAAGTTCCTCTGTGAAGAGGAGTACCGTTTGCTCCCAACGGAGAAGAAGGGTGCATGCCAGCACCTCCTAAAGCAAAATCAAAAGGAGAAGGGACCTCTGCATTTTTTCCTGCCAACACACTTCCCATAAAGATTTCCATGTGATTTCCGAAAGTTCTGAAAAAACCGATTGAGCCGTTCCGGCGCATCCTGTATTCAATCTCATATTGTAATTCCAAATCGGTCATTTCCGGACGATAACATTCCGGGATTTGGCTGTAAACCAATACCTGTTTTTCAGCCGTATTTTGCATTTGCTGAATTTCCCAAGGCGATTTTATCATTCGCATCCGACGTATCAAAGGGGTAATATTTCCTATCTTCCCAAGATTAAAAATATGTTGTAAACGAAGGTGTTCATTATAAGTCAACTCATCCCCTTCCAGTAAAAGCTTCTCCGGAGATTTTCCTCCCCGTTCCCGTAATAAATCCGGAATCTGTTCCGGTTTCCTAATAAAATGAACACTCTTACCGACAAAATTGGAAGGGCGTTTCACAAACATTTGCGGCTCCCCTTCCGTGGGTAGATAATAATAACCATTAAAAACACTTCCACACAAATAGTATAAATTCAGGGGCATTGTCAATAAACAACCTTCCATGCCTATCTCACCCATTTGTTTCTGTATTTTTCTGCGCCTTTCAATCAAATCCGTTTCCAGTAACATTTTCCTCATTTTTTTAGCGGCAAATATAAAGATAATGCTCCTATAACAAATCCCTTATTAAAGTGAAAAATATAGAGAATTAATCCGCTTCTTCCCATTTCCAGATATTAGCTTCATAAGGACGAAGTTTTATTCTCCTACAGACATTTTTCTCTTTCCTTTCTTCATAATTACTTAAAATCATCCGAGCTTTGCGAAGATCCATTCCGGGAGTTATACAGGCAGTCTTCGGAGAAAAATTCAGCGTAATCAAAAATTTTTCTCTTCCTTTTTCCCGTAGATAAGCATACACTTTTTTATTTGCCGGGTCCAACAGTACATATTTACCATAAATCAAAGTAGTATAACTTTGTCGTATTTTTACCAGTTTTCGAAAATAGTTTAAAACTGAAAGGGGGGCTTTTTCTTGGACTTCTACATTGACCTGACCATAATCCGGATTTACTTTTAACCAGGGTTTAACCGCACTGAAACCTGCATAAAGGGATTTATCCCATTGAAAGGGAGTCCGGGCATTATCCCGGGCAATTTGTTTTTGTTCCTCCAAAAAAGCCGATATATTTCCTCCTTTTTCTTCTATTTGTTTATAAAGGTTTTTGGTATTAATATCGTTATAATCTTCTATACATTTAAATTTTATATTACTCATTCCGATCTCATCCCCTGCATACCAATAAGGAGTTCCCCGCATTGTCAGCAAAAAAGTAGCCAACATTTTTGCTGAAATCTCCCGATATTCGGCACTATCATTTCCAAAACGGCTGAGCATACGGGGCTGATCGTGATTTCCCAAATAAATGGAAGGCCACCCCTTTCCTACGGCCTGATCCCATAGAGTAAACATCTTTTTTAAAGCAATCAAACTATAAGGTATACCCGTATAAGGAGAATCCGGCTTTGTAGTATTCCGTACCTGTGCAGGTCCAAATCCATACAGCATGTCTAATTCTTCCCGGTCCGGTTCCACAAACAGAGTCAATTGATCAGCCGTTTCCCCCGAACCTTCTCCTACCGTCATAATATCGTATTTACTCCATACGGTCCGGTTCATTTCATGCAAGTATTCATGTAAGCGAGGACCCTGTGCATAATATTCAAATATCCCTGGATACCGGGTCTGGTCGATTTCAGGGAAATCAATATCTTTTGAAATATAAGAAATCGAGTCCATACGAAATCCGTCTATTCCTTTCTCCAGCCAGAATTTCATCATTGCATACATTTCCTGGCGCACCTTCGGATTTTCCCAATTCAAATCCGGTTGCTTACGTGAAAAATAATGCAGATAATAAGATTTTGTGCGGGGATTGTAACGCCACGCATCACCCTTTTCATCAAAAAAACTCAGGCGTAAAGGAGGACGTCCTTGTTCTACCGGCCACCAATGATAGTAAGAATAATACGCATTTGAACGGGAGGTACGGGCTTCCCTAAACCAAGGGTGTTCATCACTGCTATGATTGACAACCAGGTCTAAAACCAATCTCATCTTCCGCGCATGGATTTCTTTTAATAAAAGATCGAAATCTTCCATCGTTCCAAAATCGCCCATAATCTGCCGGTAGTCACTAATATCATACCCATTATCATCATTGGGAGAAGCACATATCGGATTTAACCAGATTACATTTACACCCAAGCTTTTCACATAATCCAAACGGGAAATAATACCTCTCAGATCTCCTATTCCATCTTCATTACTGTCCTGAAAACTCCGGGGGTAAATCTGGTAGACAATGGCTTCTTTCCACCAAGCAGGTTTATTCTCTGATTGTTCCATATCAGAAAGTTCTGTTTTTACTTATTACGCCTCTGAAAAATATAAGTTTAATACCCGATGCTTTTTCTTTTTTAACCAAACTTAATTGTATTCTCTAACGTTTTATAAAAGAAATAAAAATACAAAAAAGCTATGAATAATGGAGTAATGATGCAATATTTCGAATGGAATTTACCAAACGATGGCCAGCTATGGAAGCAGTTAAAAGAGGATGCTGCCCATCTGCAACAAAAAGGTATAACAGCTGTATGGATACCTCCCGCCTACAAGGCCTCCCATCAGAACGACCAAGGATATAGCGCTTATGATCTCTACGATTTGGGAGAATTTGACCAGAAAGGAACGGTACGTACAAAATACGGCACACGGCAGGAATTGAAAGAAATGATAGAAGAACTCCATAGACATCAGATAAATGTTTATTTAGATGCCGTGATGAATCATAAAGCCGGAGCCGATTATACCGAAAAATTTATGGCAAAAGAAGTCAATCCGGAACAAAGAGAGCAAGACATCAGCGAACCTTATGAAATTGAAGGTTGGACAGGTTTCAACTTTCTGGGCCGAGGAGACAAATATTCTTCTTTTAAGTGGCATTGGTATCATTTTTCAGGTACAGATTACAATGAAGCTAATCAAAAAAAAGCAATTTATGAAATCGTAAGTGACGGTAAATCCTGGAGTAAAAATGTGGATAGAGAAAACGGCAATTACGATTATCTGATGTTTGCAGATATCGATTTTGACCACCCGGAGGTAGTAAAAGAAATGATTCATTGGGGACTTTGGGTTTCCCGAGAATTACAACTCGACGGGATGCGTCTGGATGCCATTAAGCATATGAACGACCAATTTATTAAGCATTTTCTGGAATCGATAAGGGCCAACCGAGGAAAGCAGTTTTATGCTGTAGGAGAATATTGGAAAAATGACAAGAGTTCGTTAGAGACCTATCTTTCGCATGTCGATTATAAAGTTGATTTATTCGATGTCCCCTTACACTTCAATTTATTTCAGGCTTCCCGGATAGGAAAAAATTACAATTTACAAAATCTTCTCAAAGATACCTTGGTAATGAATCATCCTGAATTAGCCGTCACTTTTATTGATAATCACGACTCTCAAAAAAACAGCTCCCTGGAATCACAGGTAAAAGATTGGTTTAAACCGCTGGCTTATGGTTTGATTTTATTGATGGAAAAAGGTTATCCGTGTATTTTCTATGGAGACTATTACGGAGTCTCCGGAAAAGCTTCTCCTCACCGGGTCATTTTGGACATCTTGCTAGAAACCCGACAGAAATATGCCTATGGAGAACAAAAAAATTATTTTGATCATCCCAATACAGTCGGGTTCGTAAGACTAGGAGACAATACTCACCCGGATTCCGGTCTGATCCTTTTGCTTTCCAATGGAGAAGACGGGGATAAGATAATGAATATCGGGAAAAAACACAAAGACGAAACTTGGCATGAAATTACAGGCAACCGTCCGGAAGAAATTAAAATCGATGAAAACGGAAATGGGCAATTTCTGGTATCCGGCGGGAAAATTGCCGTATGGGTCAAAAAATGAGAGCATCGTCCTGATACCGCATCCAAAAAATAAAAAGAGACCTTAAAAAAAGTCTCTTTTTTCTAGTGGGCGCTGAGGGATTCGAACCCCCGACCCTCTGGGTGTAAACCAGATGCTCTGAACCAACTGAGCTAAGCGCCCGGGACATCTATCGGATGCGGGTACAAAAGTAGTGCTTTTTTCATTTCAACCAAAAAAATCTGCTTCTTTTTTTAAAAAATTTACATTCAATCGCGAGAAAAAGTTTAAATACGCATACAAAGTTGTGAAATGTACAACAGAATAAAAGTTTTCTATGTTAAATACGAAGCAAAAATCTTGTCAAACAAATCACCTCGCGTCAATCTTCCGTTTTCCACACAAACGGATTCCACTTTTCCTTTCGCACAAAGTTTATTATCCGGTAAACGATAAATATCCTGAAAAAAAATCAATTTCACTCCTGAACGAACGATATACAAACGTACGGCAAAACGATCTCCACTGGTTAACGAAACTTTATACTCAATCTCAACTTTTGCTACGACAGCATCTATTCCTTGTTGATGTAAATCTCCGAAATTGGCGCCACTTTTTTCCAAAAATTCATGCCGGGCATGCTCCATATAATGCTGGTAATTCGCATTGTTTACAATCCCTTGTAAATCGCATTCATAATCCCGGACTTTCATTTCCAATTCAAAAATATATGCTTTCATACTCTTTCGTATCGATTGCTCTGTCGGTACAAATTTACATAAATTTTCTACTCTACCCTCTGACGATTTCTTCCTTTTCTTTATCCCAATACATCGTACGGCCCTCCAAATAGGCCCGGGTCCCCATATGAGCGGTCATGGCTTCTTCAAAAGCCCTGTCTATATTGCAACTCGGAATCAAACCCTGCCGAATACATTCCAGCCATTCCCGGATATGTAAATAAGTAGTATTATAACGTTGACCGTTCACATAAGTATACAACAACCCTCTTTGTGCAAAATATAATTCGGTAGCTGATGTAATAGCATCTACATCGTCAGAACCCGGGATATAATTATAAAAAGGTACGTCCGGTTGTATAATGCCTTCTTCTATTTTCTTTTTGTAACGGGTAGAATCGCTATCTACTTTTATCGTAAGGGTATTCCCCAATTCCATACTGGCATCGTGTCCCATAATTACTTTTCCTCTTTGCCGGCTACTGGCTTGAGTGGCACTATAGAGTAGTGTCAAATTTTTATCCGGAAATTCAAAAGCTGTTTGTAATACATCCGGTACAGTCCGTCCGTCTTTAAAATAATAAATCCCTCCCGAGGAGGTAGCCGAATAGGGTATCCCCACTTCCATAATCTGATTGATCGCATCATATTCATGGGTCAATAAATCCCCACTCAATCCGGTACTGTAATCCCACCAGCATCTCCAGCGAAAAAAGCGCTCCAAACTAAATTTTTCATAAGGATCCGGCCCCATAAAGCGCTCCAGTTTATTCGCCTTCATATAAGCGTAATATTCTTTTAATCGTCTTTCATCCGGAACAAATTGGCTCCAGTCGATTGTTTGTGAATTAGCCGATGCGTCGATATCGTATACCCAAGCTCCGTTCGGATCATTCCGATTCGTACAAACTTCTATCAGGTTAATAGGCCCTAAATATCCCTTATCAATAATCTCTTTGGCCCGCACATAGCTGTCTGTCTGACGGCCTTGATGTCCCAACTGAAACACAATCCCGCTTTCCCGGACCGCATCCCGGACCGCATAGGTTTCCGGAACGGTCCAAGTCATCGGTTTTTCCAAATAAACATGTTTCCCCCTGCGTGCAGCTTCGATAGCCATTGTTCCATGCCAATGATCCGGAGTAGCAATAATGACAGCATCGATATCAGGATCTGAAAGTAAATCCAAATAATTCCGATAACGTTTTGGTAATTTACCCAATCTGCCACTAGCCCCTTCTTTACTACCATTGGCCGCCGCCCGCATAGCCGCCTCCGCATGCGTATCGAAAATATCACAAACAGCAGCAATCTCAATATTTAAGTCCTCCTGATTGCAAAACATCTCATAACGGGTATCTTTGGAATTTAAACGGGCCTCTTCCTTCAGCTTTTCAATATATTCAGGCTCCGCGAAACCACAGCTCCGTAACAATAATTTCCCCCGAATACCAAAACCAATCATTCCTAAACGGAGTTTTTTCCCATCCCGCTGTATAGGTAAGATTTGTGGAGAATATCCTTCCAGTTTAAATACATCACTCACATTCCGGCGTACACGTTCCCGGTTTACTTTTTTATAAATACCATAAGCCATTGCTCCCAATAAAGGGACCGTAGCCAAAGATTTCAAAAAATCCCGCCTTCCTTCGTCCGGAGCGACTTTAAGTGGTTCCTCGCTCTGAGTTTCATCTACCATATCAATTCTTTTTCCAATATCTGTTCAACAATCTATCCAAGCCGATAATACCGGACGTGGGAAACGTCATCAGCAAACACAAAGCACAGATTTCAATTACATTTTTATCTACCCATAAATAAGAGCCTTCGGAAGGGAAAAGATATTCCGCTCCGATATAAGGAATATGGGATAAATAATAAAGTGCCAATAGAAAAATTCCACCAATCGCTCCAAAACGGGCAGCAATACCTAAAACGAGAGATAGGCCAACAAGAGTCAACCCTATTGGATTTAAGAAATCTACTACACCTAAAGATGTTGGATTGTCCGCTAAAGCATGAAAAAAATTCCCCAAGAACCCCTGTGCATCCATTAAATAACCATAAGATGTCCATTTGGGATTAAAAATTTTACTCAATCCTTCATACAAGAAATGCCACCCTATCAAAACGCGCAAAAGTACTAAAAAAAACAATTGTGCTTTCGTATATAAAATTTGCCTTCTTTGTTTCATAATTCATTTCATTTGTCCGGAAGTCCTTGCAGAACTTCCGGATGCAAATGTGCAAATGTTCAAATATTTTTCTATTTCAATTCTTTAACCCGAATATTTTTAAATTTCACAACCGATCCATGACCCAGGAATCCGATATGCCCTTTTTTATTAAACAATCCCGGATGTTCGCGTTTGTCCATCGTTCCGTTAAGAGTTGCCTCTTGAATATCTCCGTCCAAAATAACTTCACCGTTCAAAATAACTTTAATCCGGTTTCCTTTTGCGATGACCTCCTGATAATTCCACTCTCCTATAGGCTTCAGGAAACCTCTGCGGGCAGGAATAATTCCATATACGGATCCGTGATATTGATACTTTTTCAGATTTTTATAAATCGGATCCTCATTATCCAATATTTGAAGTTCCATACCGACATAAGCTGCATCTCCTTCGGTCGGAGTACGAATACCCAAACCGTTATTAGCACCAGGAGTCAACATAAATTCAAAACGGAATACAAAGTCTGAAAACTCCTCTTTGGTATATAAATTACCTCCACCTCTATTTTCAGGATAAAGTACGATACAACCGTTTTCTGCTACATAATCCTTCGTATTACCCGTCCAGTTGTGCATAGAAACTCCATTAAATAAAGCCCGGAAACCTTCTTTTGCTTCTTCGGACGACACCTCATAGGGTTCTACTCTCGGAATTTCCCTTACATAAATATCCCGATAAGCCACTTTGCTACCATGCGCCTGTAATTCGATTTGTTCCATAAACGGCACGGGTTGAGTTCTATCCCAATAATTTTCAAAAATGACATTGTCTACGACTTTAATCCCGTTCAACCAAACTGAAACCCGCTCCCCAATCATCCGAATAAAGAAACTATTCCATTCGCCCAAGGAGTTATCGGCCACTTGCAGGGGATTCCGCAAATTCGTTTCATTATTGTATAAACCTCCGGAACCGACCTGAGCCCCGACATCCCGGCGAGCAGTATCCCAAATTTGCACTTGCGGAGTACCACGCAAATAAATACCGGCATCTGCTTCTTTGCCTTCCGGATAAAGTTTCCAATCGATATACATCTCAAAATCCCCGTATTTCTTATCGGTACAAAGATTATCTCCTTTCCCATTGAATACAAGCATACCCTCTTCTACACTCCAAGATTCCCTCATCAATTTATCTGCCTTTTTCTGTTCAGCAGCCAAACGGGTAGCAGACATCTTCGTCCGGGTTATAGGGTTTCCAACTAAACCTTTCCAACCGGTCAGATCTTTTCCATTGAAAATACTTACAAATCCTTCTCCTTCCGGTAACTCAGCCAAATGTTTCCGAATCGCCTGTTTTTGGTAGTCGCTATCCGTTCCGCTCAATACTTCCAAAACACGGTTCAACAAACGACTGACTTCTTCCCCATAATATGCCTTGTTTGCTAAAGCAATATTCATTACGGCCTGACAAGCGGTCTGTTGTAAATCATTATCCTCCAGATATTTTCCTGCAACAATTAACCCCAAGAATGTACCGGTTTTCTGGATTTGTTCCAGCACTATCTTTTTTTGCGAAGTAGTCTGAGCAATCTCCAGAGCTTTTCGCAAAAGCAATAACTTCTGTTCACCCGTCAAAACAGCTCCGGCGATTTTTGCGACATAAGCATTAAAAGCCGGATCGAAATATTTTTCCTTTTCATTATTCTTACAAATTTCATACAAAGCATCTGTCACTTCAAATCCCGGCCACAAAAGTAAAGCTTTAAAAGCTTGCTGCTGTGTCTCCGCGTTTCCCTCTGCAAACCCTTGTTGGATCACTTCAAATGCAGCAGGATCTCCTGTAGCTGCCAGAATACTAAAATATCGGTCCCGGCTATTCCCTGTCTCTTTTTTCATCTGTGCAGCAGCTGAAGCATAACGCTCGGCATCCGGAAGAGTATTCAAAGCTGAAATAATAGCTTGCTGAACAGCTTCCACCTCTGTAGCAGATACATTTTTCAACAACTCATACAATTGAGGTAAGTTTTCTGCAGTAACGACTTCTCTCAAAACGCCAAGAGCAGTTTCTTTTACTTCGGGAGCAGCATTTACAGCAAGCTCCAGAACAGCTTTTGCATACCGATCACACTTCCGGCTACCGATTAACTGCAAAATCGTCTTTTGCCCTTCTGTAGAAGCCTTGGAAAACAAATTCATCAAAGGAGTTGCAATATCCCCCTCCATAGATTTCAATACACAAGCTGCATTTTCCAACTGGTTTTTCTCCCCGGAAGCAATTAAACCGGCTAAACAAGTAATAGCCTCATCTCCTCCAATACGGGCAACTGCAATTATAGCACTTCGGCTTACTTCTGAGTCTGTACTTTTCACATAAGGTATAATTTCCTCTAAAGAAGCCGCTATCCTATTTTTCCCCAACCAATTGATAATATCCATCTGGGTCTCGGCATCTGCCTTTTTCAGTTTTCCGGCAATTGCCCGACTCAAATCAGCATCTTTATATTCCTCTGCATACAGCAAAGCAGCGTTCCGATACTCCCGTTCAGGATCGTCCAAAGCTTTTACGATTAATTTTGCCCGGTTTTTATCGTCTGTCTTCAATAAAATTTGTAAGGCAGCAATCCGGGTAGCCACTTGGTTTTCCTTTAAAGCATTTTTATACAAATCAGAAGCAGCCTTATTAGTAATCTTCTTCTCTCCCCCCTCTGCCAATTTATTCAATAAGAAGATATAGGCTTCATTTCCACTCTTCCGGTCCAAAGAATAATTAGCTTCCCGAGCCGCTTTAGTCAGAACAGGCAAAGATTTTGCACTTCCGCAACGACTCAGAGCAAAATACCATACCTCTGTATCTTCCGCCGGAAATTTTCCTTCTTGCGCCAATAAAGCATCTTCAGCCTCCGAAGAAGCAATTTCCCCCAAAGCATTCATGACATTCTTCTTTAAATCAGGCTTTACCTGCATCAATGCTTTTATTAAAGCTTCCACTGCTTTTTCACTTTTTACCTTCGCTAAGCCTCGGGCCCCGTTATCGGAAAGAGAAGCATTATTTAAAAAAGAAGCGAACAGTCCGACGGAAGCATCGTCTCCCACCATTCCCAATAAATTCATATAAAACGCTTTCGATTCGGGCTTACTCAATTTTTCAATGGCTTTTATATACACTTGTTGCAAATCTTTCCGCAACACCGGATCCTGTAAAGAAGTAGCATACACAGTAATACTGTTTAAGGCAAAATCCAACCTTACCCGGGCCTCTCCTGTAGAAGTCTCCCGCATATCAATCAATTCGCTCAAACCAGCCTGTCCTGTCGAAGCAATATCTGCCATTGCTTGATTCAACACCTTCTCTTTTTCCGCCGGAAGAACAGCTAAGGCGTCGGCCAACTTCGTCGCCACAGTCCGGTTTACATCCAGTTGTCCGTAAGCCAGACCACTCAATACGAATAAGAAAAATAATACGATCTGTAACTTTTTCATAGATTTATTCTTTTATAATTAAATATTCCAGGGAGCCCTCATCGGCTGATTCACCAAGAGATTAGCGGCATCATCATTTATAAACAATTGCTTTACCGGATCGAAGTGCAATGTCCGGTTTAAGCGAAGGGCCGCTACGCCCATATTGACAATCGTAGAAGAACGATGTCCATTCATTTCATTTAAAGCAAATTTCTGCCGGTTTTTAATACATTCCATAAAGTCCGTATGCTGGGGTTCCGGATCCGGGAATCCGGCTAATTTCTTTTCCCAATCGGGAATGTCGCATACAAAATTTTTGTACACATTTCCTTTCGGTCCGGCAATATAAGGTGTCCCGGGATTACCGAAATCGTCCCCCCATAATACAATCTGACACCCATCTTCATACGTATAAGTGATGGAACGCCATGTCCCGGCAGCATCGTAATGTTGCTGAGGAGCATCGACCTCCACCTTTACCGGGCTTGTCTCATCTTTTCCCAGGATATACTGCACCGGATCGATATAATGCTGGCCCATATCTCCCAGTCCACCGCCGTCATAATCCCAATAGCCTCTGAAAGTCTGATGAACCCGATGTGCATTATAAGGTTTGTAAGGAGCCGGACCTAACCAAAAGTCATAATCCAATTCGGCCGGAATCGGTTGAGTTTCTAACTTTTCTTTTCCCACCCAATAAAACTTCCAGTCAAATCCTGTGTGTTTACTAATCGTCACCTTCAAAGGCCATCCCAACATACCGCTTTGAACCAACTTTTTCAAAGGCTTTACAGGACTTCCCAAACCGTAGAAAGAATCCTTAAACCGGAACCAGGTATTTAGCCTGAAAATACGTCCGTAATGATTCATGGCTTCTACGACTCTCTTCCCTTCCCCTATCGTTCGGGTCATCGGTTTTTCACACCAAATGTCTTTTCCCGCTTTCGCAGCTTCTATTGCCATTATAGCATGCCAATGAGGCGGTGTAGCAATATGCACAATATCTACATTTTTATCTAAAATCAGATCTCTGAAATCATGGTATTGAGCGACCTTATCCGGCACCAAACTAGCGGCCTGCTGAAGATGGTTTTTGTCTACATCACAGATAGCCACTAAACGGGTATTGCCATAATTAATATGGCCACGCCCCATAGCCCCAACACCTATGATACCTTTAGTAAGTTGATCACTGGGAGCAACATACCCTCGCCCTAATACATGACGAGGCACAACAGTGATAGCTGCCAAACTAGCCACTGTCTTTAAAAATTCTCTTCGAGTTGTCATATAGGTTTAAATTAAAATGTCGTATTTCTAATGCAAACAAAGCACCACTAACCCCTATGCAGAAAAGTTCACTACCCTTTTCTATTTAAAACCTCGTTTCTCGACTGTACACTCCTCAAAATATAAAAATACTTTTCTTACCCCTGTTATATCCAGATTACACTCTTGTATTTCGAATAGAAAAATTGACTTTTTTCATCACCACCGCTTCAAATTTGCAGTCGTAAAGATAAAAAAAAATCAAAAAGATCAAAATAACCTTTTGTACCAAAAAAGAAGATAGCAATCTTTTTTAACAACCCGACGTTTCTATTTTTATATTATTATATATCAATATTTTGCAAAAAAAGGTCGCCTGATTTTAGGCGACCTTATCTTTCAAAAAGTCAAGAATAAACACGGATTAAAGCCAAGCAGGAAAATTAGTTTGGATTTCTGCATAATCCGTCAGAGAAATACAACCTGAAAAACAACCTCTCGTATTGGTAGGGGCTGTAAATTCAGCATGATCCGCTCTTTCATATAAATGTACTTTCACTCCGTCCATCAGTGTATAAGGGGACTCCCCGGTCAGGTTAGAGCATTTACCAAAAGTATTACTAAAATCCGTCACCCCTTTACAGCTGTCAAACAAATCTACGGGAACCGTCGTCAGAGAAGTACAATTAAAAAATGTCTGTCCAAAAGAAGTAGCGCTTACACATCCGTCAAAAACATCTTCTCCCACGGATTTTAAAGATTCACATTTCCAAAAACACCGGAAAAAACGGGTAGCTTCGCTACAATTGGCAAAAAGACGGTCCGGAACAGCCTCTAAAGAAGTACAGGAAGAAAAACATTCATAAAATTCTGTCACTTTCGGAGCATTCTCAAAAAGTCCTTCCGGAAGGTTCTTTAAAGAAGTACAACTGTAGAATGTACTGTAAACAGTTGTCAACTCACTAAAAGCATCCTTTTCCGGAACTGCTAGATATTCTAAATTTACACATTTATAAAAACCATACTTTAAAGAAGTCAAGCCTAATCTTCCCCATTGTTTAACCGCTTTTACGCAAGTTTTTAGCTTGTCATCGAAATAATTTCCGTCATTTGCCCTCATATTCGACACCTGTCCTAGAATAGAAACCTCGTATACTCCGGCTTGCTCATAAGTGTGCCGCGGAAAACTGGAAATCACCCGCTCCGGACGAGTCCCATCTCCCCAATCTATTGTACAACTCACCGTTCCTTCAAAAGGTAAGGCGCCCACATTTTCAGTCGTTGCTCCTACTTCCAATACAATGATCATATTATCTCCTGCAGTACTTTGGGTAACCACTATATTTTCCGAAACTATATTTTCCCCTTCACCCGCAACAACGGTAACCCAAGCCTCCAATAGATTTATCGTCCTATTTTCAGCCAAAGAAATAGTAAATTTACCTGCCTCTTTATCGATAGCGACCTGACACCACTCCCGATTAGACAAAACAGTCCACTCGGTTTGATTGGTCTCCACGCTCACTTCATAAATCCCCCCCTCATTCGTAAACGCAACAGTATCCTGAGCCGGGTTTATACTTAAAGTCGCGGCTCCTGCTGCTTCCTGTGTCACTTCTAATGTAACCACATTCCGACTATCTCCGTCACCGGCATAAATTGTAAGCGTCTCCGAACGCAATGCCTTCGTGGTATTTTCTTCAGCTGATAAAATCAATTTATCTCCCTCTTTCTGATAATTACACCATCCTTCTTCTCCTGAAACTACCGTCCAATTTTCCCCATCAGTCAAAACACGAATCTCCACATTGCCCCCCGCAGCCAAAAACTGTACTGTCCCGGAGTTACCCTCTGAATGCACAGTAACTTCCGGATTCTCCGAACTTATTTTTAAAGAAGTCATTGCTATTTTATCTTCATCATCCGAACAAGCCAAAAAGGCAAAAGCAAGAAGACCTATTCCTATAGAAATCAGTTTTTTCATAATCATTCCTTTAAACATTTCAAAATCTAAAATCGTCATTAACAAATAATTCCAATATTAACGCAAAAAAGTTATACGCTCGATCTCATCAGCTGTTAATATCTCAGAAATTTTCGCTGCCCCCAACGTATCAAACTGAACTGGCAGAATTTTATTTTCGCTGGAATTACGAATAGCATAAAATGCTTCTTTATTTTTTTCAAAAGCAAAGGGTTGTGAAGCCTCAAATTGTCCTTCAACTTTTTCCAAGGTAGGCAGATAAGCAAAAGACCAGTTGGAAAATAATGTATAACTGGAACCATTCGCCGTCCCGATCACTCCCATATATTCATAATTCACGTCTATAAGATCACCGGTCTCGGAATCTGTTACCTGACCTTTCACCCCCTTAACTGTAAGTTTTCCGTAATCTTCCGTCCAGGAAAGTTCAATTTCTTTTCCTGCAGATAAAAGATATCCGGTATGAGGATCATAGAGCGTAATAAACAAGACATATTGTTTCAAGCCGGCAGTAACCATAGCTACAGGATTTTCTGTGGGATCCGTGGAAATAACCAACTTATCAGACTTTACATCCATTAAAAAACCGCAATACATATCCCAGAATCCGCTTCCGTAAAAAAGGCGATTTTTATTATCTCCCATTAGCTTTCCGGTATAATCAGGAGCTGCTCCGCCGAACTCCCATGCTTTTGAATCTTTATTATACACCAACCAGTCTGTGGCCTGAATTTGCCAGGTCCCGGAAAGATTTGTATATAAATTATAAGAAGCCTCTTCGCCTGGGAAATCAAGTTTACCCTGATAACCAAAATTCAAAGTTTTTCCGTCTTCACTTGTTAAAGTTCCTTTCAGTTGTACGAAAACATTCTCATAAGCAACTGAAAATGTACCGGAAACAATAGGATGCAGACCTTCTTTATCCTTCCAGTAACTCAACGTTTCGGCATCCCCAGGCCGGAATGTACCAGCAACGGTAGCCCCCTTTTCTCCTGCAGCATAGTTTCCTGCAGCAGGCAATGGCTGCTGAGAATCGGCAGCAAGCTGATCAAAAAAGACTAAACCGAGTGTATATTCTTTTGAATCGTCTGTCAATTCCAAACGATACGCTCCGATTTCTCCATCCTGTACTGTTTGATATCGTGCATCCGAAACAAAAGTAAACCCTATTTTATCAGATACGGCCTGATAACGGAATTGCAAAGCAGCTTGAAAAGAAAACTGAAGTACAGCACCTTCTTCTGAAAGAAATTCTCCTGTAATATGACAAATATTTTCTTTGACAGCCATCGTAAAATCACCAGATTTTACAAGGTATTTAATCCCTTCAGCTGTCCAATAAGTCGCATTTCCTCCCAGATTGTAATGTCCGGCAGTATGACTTCCGGTTGACGCTGCAGGGGAATAATTCCCGGCTTCCGGAAATGCAGCATTCACATCCTCCGACAAAGAACTTTCAAAATCCAACTGAAGCATAATGTCATCTGTCTGCATACGAATTACATAATTACCACTGCCCGCATTATATCTATCTCCTTGATAAAAGGCAACTGAAGCCTGCTCAAAAGTGACATTGAAAACCGGGAGATCCGATTTATTCTTCGAATCATTATCGTCTGAACACGCACCCCAAGCAAGTAATGCAAAAACAGACATTCCAAAAATTTTAAAGATTTTCATACTATTGTTTTTTAGGTTGAATTAAAATATAATATAAATCCGTTAGTTATTTAACACCTGTTCTGCAGAAAAAGGACAAGACTAATCCAAAGAGAGAGCTCCAGGTTTTTGCTTTTTCATGAAATCACTAGGCTTCTCCTCTCCTATTCCCGATAACTTTTTTCTTCTTGGATAAAATTTTAAAAGAGAAAATAATAATGCAGATAAAGATAACTTACACCCAAGAGAACGGCTGGAATCCTTCTTCCCCTCTCTATCCCTTAAACAACATGCTCTACGATACCGAATTGTATTTTCCACTTTTTTCCACGACCGCTCTATATCTATCTCTTTATACAAACGATAACGGGTATTCAATTTATCCTCACCAATCAGTTTTTCATATAGCTTTTCCGGAATTTCCCTTTGTACTGCCCAACAGCTAAAAGATCCGTCCTCTTCATTTTTTAATTCTTCCAGCGATTCCCGGATCATTTTGCAGATCTCTCCGTCTTCCATTTTATTCAAATTTTTCCCAATTTATACCATTCACCATTTTTTATTTCTACCGATTTCTTATCCCTAGTATCCTCTCCTACTTATTTCAAGAACAAATATTCCCATCTTTTTATAAAGACACCTATTTTGATAAAACGTGCAAAAAAAGAAGTATTTTCTTCAAAATATTGTAATTTTGAACGTCTTTATAAACCAAAATCAAAATGAAATGAACGATAAAAATTATCACAAACAGACATAATTTTATTGATTTATTGGTTTATGACACAAGCTCCATCCAATGCTAAAGACAAGGTAGAGCAAACAGACAATTATCTCCTGCAATTGATCCGTCAGGGAGATTGCATGTCTTTTACTACCCTTTTTAAAAAGTATTATAAAGTGTTAGTCCTTTTTGCTCACTCTTTCGTCAAAGACAAAGACGTTGCTGAAGATCTGGTACAAAGTTTTTTCTGTAAATTATGGGAAGATCGGTTAACGATGGCTAAAATAACAAATTGTAAAAATTATTTTTACATCGCTATCCGCAATCGCTGCCATAATTATATCCGAAACAACAAACTGATTCCTGTTCCTTTTCCGGATAATCTCACAGAAGATAATTTACTGAGTACCATTATAGAAGAGGAAATTTCTGTCAAACTCATTGAAAAGATCCAGTTACTTCCCGAGAAATGCAGAAATATCATGCTTATGAAGATTCAAGGTATGGATAATAAAACAATCGCTGCCACCCTTCATATCCGGGAAGAAACTGTCCGTTCTCAAATCCATAGAGGGAAGGAAATTTTAAAAAACCACTTCCAAATGGCTTATCCGGCGCTGTGGATTGTCCCTTCTTTTTTGGAATCTATTTTCTTTTTTTAAACTAAAAAGCTTGGAATAGACGATAGAAAAGTTGTATTAAAAAGCATAAGGGGAAAATTGTTTCACATATACTTTATAAGCAAAGGGAGATAAGATAAGGTGATGAAGGTTTTCCGTTTTTTCATTTTCAAAATACTCTAAAAATGAACCCGATAAAACGCTCTCCAAATGTAGTTCCTGATTCTCTGCCGAAAAATTTAAAACGACGATGATGTGATTTTCTGCTTTATATCTTTCAAAAACAAAAATTTCTTTTTCATTTGAGTGAGGGATAATATGAAAACAGCCCGGGTCATTCCCGGTCAACAAAGCGGGATTTTGGTGTTTCAGTTCATTTAACTTCCGGTAAAATAGTGCTAATTCGGGATTTTCTTCCCACTCTACCACGTCTTTTTCAAAAAAAGACAGGCGTTTATTTAAACAAACTTCTTGCCCGGTATATACCAAAGGCATCCCCGGAACCGTATACATCAAAACAGCATAACCACGGAAAGCTTCCCCCAAACGTTCTGTAATATACCCCTGCCAGGAATTTTCGTCATGATTATCAATGAAATTCAAAATAATCGTACTCCGGCTATAAAGTGTTTCTACTTTATGAAAATAACCGGGCAGAGCAGTTCCATCTTCTTTATGTTGTGCGATATCATTCATCAAATGATGTAAATCCCAGCCATAACAGGCATCGAAAGCTTTCTCCGTTAATAGGGGTTCCCAAGCTTCGGCCAGCATAAATACAGGTTTCACTTTTTCCAATGCTTCCCGAGCTTCTTCCCAAAAATCGACAGGGACCAATGCAGCCATATCACAACGATATCCGTCTATCTCTGTTTCCCGCACCCAAAAAAGCAAACTTTCAATCATATAATCCCTCAAATCCCGGTTATTATAATCCAATCCGGCGACATCACTCCAATCTTCTACAGGGCTTACAATTTCTCCCTCCTTCTGAATATACCAATCCGGATGTTCTTCAATCAAAGGGTTATCCCAACCCGTATGATTTGCCACCCAATCCAAAATCACTTTAAACCCCTTCCCATGCGCTTGCTTGACTAAATTTTTAAAATCCTCCAACGTTCCATAATCCGGATTTACTTGCCGATAGTTCTGAACCGCATAATAACTTCCCAAAGTCCCCTTTTTATTTTTTCGAGAAATAGGCGTAATCGGCATAAACCACAAAATATTTATCCCTAATTCCTTCAAGCGCGGTAAATGAGATATAAAAGCATTAAACGTACCCTCCGGAGTGTATTGCCGGATATTTATTTCGTACATAGAAGCATTTCCTGCCCAATCTACGGCTTCCCACTTTTTCCCGTGTTTTCTTTCCGTTTTATATCCCCTTTTTTCCATCGTCACTGAATAAATAAAACCTACAAACTTTACCGATATTCCCTCTCCTTCATTCCAACTCTATCACCATAGCCGTTTTAGCGGGGATCGTAAAAGCGGTATGTAAATCTTTTATTTCCCGCCCACTTAAAATATCTCTTCCCCGACTGACATCCGACAACATTTCTGAAAATCTTTGCAAATCTATCGTTTTGGGCTCTTTCTCCGAATTATTGAGTACCACCATTATTTTCTTTTCATCATCATAACGGAAATAGACGTAATAATCATTCTCCGGTACGAAATGCCTCAATGCTCCTCTATGAATAACCGGATTATTCTTCCGCCACTGTAATAAATTTTTCACAAAATCAAATACTTCATTCTGTTCTGCAGTGCGTCCTTCCGCAGTAAAAGCATTAATCGTATCGCCGGGCCAACCACCGGGAAAATCCCGTCGGATATCTCCATCTCCCTTTTGCTTAACTCCTCGCATCATCATCTCTGTTCCGTAATAAATCTGGGGGATACCCCTGGTTGTCGCCAGCAAAGTAAATACTAATTTAAATTTATCAATATCTCCGTCCAGCACTTCCCATATCCGTTCCGTATCGTGATTATCGGCAAAAATCAATAAATTATAAGGATCCGGATACAAATAATCTTGTGCAAAATTGAAATAAGGCCGCATAATTCCTTTGTCCCAACCTTGTTCCTCTTTGGTAAAAACCTGTAAGGCATCCTGCAAAGGGAAATCCATAACGGCTGGTAATTCAGAATTAAATCCGTCTGGATTCAAAGCATCTTTTTGCCAATAAGCAACTTCCACAGGCTGATGTACCCACGTCTCCCCGACAATATTAAAATTCGGATATTCAGTCATTATTCTCTCATTGAATTCAGCCATTGCTTCCTTATGATTATAAGGATAAGTATCTATACGTAAGCCACCCAAATCTGCATATTCAATCCACCAAACCGCATTCTGAATCAAATAATCTAATAATAACGGATTATTTTGATTCAAATCAGGCATGGAAGTATCAAACCATCCTTGAGTATTTAATTTTTTATCGGAATCCGCAGCATAAGGATCCTGTACAGTACCGATCCGAAAATTAGAACGGGTAAACGTATCAAATTGATGAATCCAGTCGTCCGCAGGCAAATCCTTCATCCACCAATGTGCAGTGCCACTATGATTCGTTACGACATCCATAATGAGTTTTATTCCTCTTTTCTTCGCCTCCGCAGCCAGCCGTCTGTAATCTTCATTCGTGCCGTAACGCGGATCTATTTTATAATAATCGGAAATAGCATAAGTATGATAAGAAGTAAGCGGCATATTATCTTCCATCAGCGGTGTACTCCACAAAGCCGTAATCCCTAAATCTTCCAGATAATCCAAATGATCAATAATTCCCTGAATATCCCCTCCATGCCTTCCATTTAAATCGTTTCGGTTCACTTTTTCTATAGTTTCCGGATGATTATCATTTGCCGGATTCCCATTTGCAAACCGATCGGGCATCAATAAATAAACCACATCGGCACTCGAAAATCCCTCTCTCTCCTCAGATCCTTCCTGTCTGTTCTGTAAAAGATAAGGATAACTAAAAACTTCCTTGTCCCCTTTCCAGAATTCTATTTTCATCTTCCCTGCCAAAGCCGTTTTATCGATATACAGATAAATAAACAAATAATTGGGATTGGTGGTCGTCACAACCCGCTCTATTTTTACTCCCGGATAATGGATCTCAGGGCGGTACGTGGCGATTTGTGGACCATAAACCATAATCTGAAGTTCCGGATTCTTCATCCCCACCCACCAACTCAGAGGTTCTATCCGCTCAACCGGAATTTTCGGATGCTTCTTTTTCAGCTGAAATGTCTTAGCGGGAGCACTCAGTGTTATCATTAACAATAAAACGATTCCTAGTATTTTCATATAAAATTAAATTAAAATTACAGTTCCGGATTTATCCTTATACCCCTGCAATCTCTTTTATTCACTAAATTTCTATTTTAGAATTTTCTACTATCTTATATTTTTTCCCGTATACGGCCAACTCCATAACTCCCCCTTCTTCATTAAAAATAATCACCTTACCATGCTGCACCCTTACATTTAAAATATTTTTCCGGTACATGACCTTAAAGGAATAAGATTTCCAACTTTCCGGTATAGCCGGCTGAAAGCTCAATATCCCTTCTTTTATTCTCATTCCCCCGAAACCTTCCACAATAGACATCCAAGTACCTGCCATAGAAGTAATATGCAGGCCTTCATGAGCTTCCTTGTTATAATCATCCAAGTCCAGGCGGGCTGTACGCAAATATAGATTATAAGCTTTGGTCATATCGCCTATTCTGGCCGCTAAGATCGAATGTACACAAGGCGAAAGTGAAGATTCATGCACGGTACGGGATTCATAAAAATCAAAATTACGTTTGATACAAGCATCGTCGTACTCCTTTTCAAAGAAATAAATACCTTGCAGGACATCTGCCTGCTTGATAAAACAACTTCTCAATATACGATCCCACGACCAATGTTGATTAAGAGGACGGATTTCCGGATTTAAGTCTGCAGCCAATATTTGTTCTTTATCCATATATCCATCCTGCTGTAAAAAGATTCCCAATTCTTTCTCTTCAGGAAAATACATCTGATCGATTATTTCCTGCCATTTTCTAGTCTCCGCTTTGTAATCCAACTTCATCTTCTCCACTAATTCCAGGAAACGATCGGTACTACGTGATTTCACCTTTTCCAGACATTCTATAGCATATTTCATACACCAGGTCGCAATCTTATTGGTGTACCAGTTATTATTGACATTATTTTCATACTCATTCGGTCCGGTAACCCCCAGAATAACATATTTTTTCCTTGCTTTTGAAAATGTAGCCCTCTGTGCCCAAAAACGAGCAATAGCGGTGAGTACTTCCAAACCGTATTCTTCCAAATAAAAGTCATCTCCGGTATAATTTATATAACGATAAATGGCATAGGCAATCGCCCCATTCCGATGTATTTCTTCGAAGGTAATTTCCCATTCGTTATGACATTCTTCCCCATTCATGGTTACCATCGGATAAAGAGCCGCCCCATCTGTAAATCCTAATTTTTGTCCGTTTTCAATAGCTTTATCCAATTGTTTATACCGGTAAATCAACAAATTCCGCGTGACCTTCGCATCTGCAGTCGAAAGATAAAAAGGAACACAATAGGCTTCCGTATCCCAATAAGTGCTTCCACCGTATTTTTCACCTGTAAAACCTTTTGGTCCAATATTCAACCGGGCATCATCCCCCGTATAGGTCTGCTTTAATTGGAAAATATTAAAACGAATTCCCTGCTGTGCTTCGACATCTCCTTCGATAACAATGTCAGAATGTTCCCATATCTCTTTCCAAACCAACCGATGCTCTTCCAATAAAATATCAAAACCTTTGGAGCAGGCATCGTTTACCAAAATCTTCGCATTAGGCAATAAATCGGAAACATTATGATTCATCGAACTCAATACGGCTATATATTTATAAAAACAAACCTGTTTTCCCTTCTCCACAAATACAGACACTTTATTCGCAACATAATTTTGGTCTATAATTGTTTCCTCCTCCAAAACCGGATATTCGTTTCCTCCCAAAGTAATTGCATATTTAATTCCGACCCCCACCTGAAAATTAGTTTTTTTAGTTTGCGAACGCAGATAAGCTTCGCCATTCAAAGCATCTGTCTCCAGAACATCCCAAAACTTTTCATTATAATTAGCATCTTCATTTATTATATCCCCATCAATAGAGGAAGTAAACAAAATATCCCCACTGAAATTTAAAGGCGTAAGGGCATATCGTATTGCCGCTATTTCTTTATTTGCCATACTGATAAAACGTCTAGCATTGACTTTAACTTCATTTCCATTGGGCATAATAGCAATAAAAGAACGTTCCAGATATCCCTCTTTCATATTCAGTATACGGGTAAAATCCCTCACTTTACAAACCCCTAAATCCAACTGTTCATTATTAATTTCCACATAGATACCATTCCAATAAGGAGCATTCAATACTTTTGCAAAATACTCCGGATAACCGTTTTTCCACCATCCGACACGGGTTTTATCTGTATAATATACCCCACCGATATAAGTGCCTTGTAAGGTGTTTCCGGAATACTTTTCTTCAAAATTGGCTCTCTGTCCCATTCTTCCGTTTCCCAGACTAAAAATACTTTCGGAAGAGCGATGATTTTTCGGATCAAATCCTTCTTCAATGATACACCAATCGTCTACTTTCAGATATTTATTCATAGCTTTTATAATTACAATGTTAAAAGCGAATATTCCGCTCCCAAGATTTAAAAATTTATTATTTCTCCGTTTATTTTTAATTTTCCGTTTTCGATCTTCACTTGCCTAAAATCTGCCATCACCACATCCGCCTGCTTCAATATTTCTCTTTTGCCTACTCCCACACATTTCATTCCCGCCCGATGTGCCGCTTCCACTCCCGCTACAGCATCTTCGAAAACAAGGCACTCTTCCGCCGGTAAATGCAATAACTCTGCTCCCTTTTGAAATACTTCGGGATCCGGCTTGGCTTGAGTCACATTCGTACCGTCCGCTATAGCATCGAACATATCCTCAATACCGACTTGTTTCAAAATAGTCTTTGCATTTTTACTGGCCGATCCCAAAGCTATTTGGATTCCGTTCTGATGCAAATCCTCCAGAAAATCCCGTACTCCCGGTAATACCTCCTCCGAAGTCATTTTTGTAATATAACTCAGGTATATTTTATTTTTCTTATCCGCCAACTTCAGCTTCTCTTCCTCACATACATTTATTCCTCCTATATTCAATAATATCTCCAGAGAAGCCATCCGGCTTACCCCCTTCAATAATTCATTATCCTTCTCTGTAAATTCAAACCCCAGCTCTGAAGCGATTTCCTTCCATGCTAAATAATGATATTTTGCAGTATCGACAATTACTCCGTCTAAATCAAAAATGCAACCTTTCATGACTTCTTGTATTTAATTCTCCGTTTTTGCCACTTCACATCCTTCCGTAGGATGGGAATAAGTTTCTTTAATAATAAATACACAAGCAGCTCCTATTATCAATAATACCCCTGCCAATACGAGCATTCCGATCTGTTTTCCGCCCACAGCATGTAAGAGAGATCCTCCGACTAAGGCCGCGACGATCTGAGGAACACATATCGTCCCATTGAATAAGCCCAGATAAGCTCCCATATTTTTACCCGATACAGAATTCGTCAGAATGGTAAAGGGCATGGCTAACATGGCTGCCCAGGCAAACCCCACCAAAGCAAAAGAAATGAAAAGCAGATATTGATTGTGCACAAAAAAAGTCGAAATAAAACCGATACCTCCCAATAATAAACTAAGCGAATAAGCCCCTTTCCGGGAACGGAATAAAGGCAACACTAGGGCCCAACATACCGAACCGATCGCCTGAACAGCAAATAAGACTCCTACCCAATTTCCGGCTTCCTGATAACCGGCCGAAGCCGTATCTCCTGTTCCCCAGACATTCTGGGCAATAGCTCCATTGGTATAAGTCCACATATACATAAAAGCCGCCCAGCAAAAAAACTGTACCAGCCCCACTGTCCAAAATACTTTAGGAGCATGAACCAATAAAGAAATAAAATCGCTCTTTTCTTTTTTCTCTTCAGCCGTAATCCCATGAAATTTTTCAAATTCCTTGGGAGGCATCTCCTTTACTTTGACAGAAGTATAAATCACACACAAAATCAAAATAATCGCTCCCACATAAAAAGAATAAATTACCGTATCCGGAACCATTCCGGGAGCTGCAATATTTTGTATTCCCAATAAAGCAAAAATAAAAGGGAAAAGATAACCGACCAAACTCCCTGCATTACATAAAAAACTCTGAATAGAATAGGCCAAGCCTTTTTGCTCTTCGTTTACCATATCCCCTACCAACATTTTGAAAGGCTGCATCGCCATATTGATAGAAGTATCCAATAACATCAAAGCAATTAGCCCGAACATCATGGCACTCATATAATGTGTAAAACTCCCCGCATTCGGTAATAAAAACATGACGACCACTGCCAATAAAGAACCAACAAATAAATAAGGAATACGACGTCCAAAACGAGTCCATGTATGATCACTGAGCGAACCGACAATCGGCTGTACAATAATTCCTGCTAAAGGGGGTAAAATCCAAAAATAACTTAAAGTATGAGGATCCGCTCCTAATGTAGCAAATATACGACTCACATTAGCACTCTGCAGGGCATAAGCAATCTGTACGCCAAAAAAACCGAAACTAATATTCCATAAGGCCCAAAAACCCAGTCGTGGCTTACAATTCAAATTTGTATTTTCTATCATAAATTTATTCATTACATTTCTGACCGAATAGTTCCAAACTCATAAAATGATACAAATCGATTTTTATTTATACGGAGATTTTCCGTATCAGTTGAAAAGTAGTCTAGAATTCTAAGCGAACTTAAATATATAACAATCTCTTCGTTTTGTAAACGTTTAAAAAAGATAGATATCCTTTATTTAAAGGGAAAACAAACGTTTAATAAGCATTTCAATCGGTTGCGGAAATTCATTAAAAAAGTTTAAACAGCTGTAATTTAGACTAAGTCTAAATTACATTCTGTGTTCGTTGGGTGTAAAAAGTAAGGTTTATCGACGGGTAGATCCTCTTATAATTAAATTTGTTTTAATCACTTCTGTCACTGTGGAAATTTGTTTGTCTTCTGACTAGATTCTTCTCCATAACAGATCTGTAGCAATTTCTCCTACCTTATCTCCATGTTACTCTACAGTGATCAGTGTAGGATCTGTCAAAGTAGAAACCAAATCATCGGTAAAGCCTGATATGGCTACATCTCCCGGAACCTTAAATCTCCTGTGTTTAATGGCATACATAACGCCTGCCGCTGTCAGGTCATTCCCGGCAGATATGCCGTCCGAACAATTTACCCTCCGCATCAATTGTTCGCCTCCAATCATAGCATCCGCTTGGTTATCACATTGTATGATCAGTTCCTCATACACGGGAAGCCGGGCATCTTTCAGAGCCCGTATACCTCCCATTTGCCTTTTTTGAGCAATTTGCATCGTCTGAGGAGCAGATAGGTGAGCAATTCACTGGCATCCTACAGAAATCAGATGTCGAACAGCGGCATATGCCCTGTTAAAATCATCTACAAAAGGCCATCACTTCGCTAAAGATTTATTGTTTTTTCTTTCTATTTCTTCAGAAATATCTTATATTCACAAGGTTGCATTTTCAGATGAGTGGAGAAAGTTACATCCTTGCCTGTGAAAGCATCCACATAAGAATTTAAAGGCATTTCATCAAATTTAAAAGAAACATTTTTCCGGCTCAAATTGAGTAAAACGAATAATTCATTATCTCCCTTGGTACGGGTGAAAGCAAAAACCTGTTCGGGAGCAGTGGTTGTTAAAATACGCATTTCCCCTCCATCTATACCTGCCCACAAAGCCGGATTCTGATGTTTCAATTGGTCCAACTGCATATAAAAAGCTGTCAATTTTTTATCATCACTCCATTTGATCTCGTCTTTTTCAAAAAATTCCAACCGATGATTCAATCCCACCTCTTGTCCGCTATATACCAAAGGCATTCCGGGTACTGTGTATGTTAATACCGCAAATGCTTTCTGCATCTCTCCAAAACGTTCGTTAATCGTTCCATTCCAACTATTTTCATCGTGGTTGGTCAAGAAATTCATAAGAATTGTACGGGGCGCATACATACTATCCGCCTTGTGGAAATAAGCCGGTAAAGCTGCTGCAGTATTCTTACCGGCAGCAATATCATTCATCGTATGCAACAAATCCCAGGCATAACAAGCATCAAAAGCAGTAGCCGTTAACTCCGGTTCCCAAGCTTCAGCCAACATAAATACCGGTTTCAAACTATCCAAAGCCATCCTCGCTTCTTTCCAGAAATCTGTAGGAACCATGGCCGCCACATCACACCGATAACCATCGATATTCGCTTCTTTTACCCAAAATTTCATACTTTCAATCATATATTGACGTAAACCCGGTTGTTCATAATCCAAATCCGCTACGTCTGTCCAATCTGCAACCGGAGCAATAATCGAATCGTTAATTCTAGTATACCATTCTTCATGCTCCACAATCAACCAGTTATCCCAACCTGTATGATTAGCGACCCAATCCAGAATCACTTTAAATCCCATATCATGAGCCCTTTTAACCAATGCTTTAAAATCGGCCATTGTACCAAATTCCGGATTTACTTTCTGATAATCCTGTATAGCATAATAACTACCCAAGCTTCCTTTCCTGTTTTTTTCGGAAATCGGCTGGATCGGCATAAACCAAAGGATATCGACTCCTAATTCTTTTAAACGGGGCAAATGTTCGGCAAATGCATTGAAAGTTCCCGCTTGCGTATACTGACGAATATTTACTTCGTAAATCACGGCATCCTTTGCCCAAGGCACCACTTGCGGAGTTTTAAATACAGCTGACGGTGTAACTACTTCTTTATTCCGGTTTTTCTTGTCTTTACAAGCCGTTAAAGCAATCGCTAAGACAAAAAGTACAAATACAATTTTTCTCATATGCTCTCATTTAATATTATAAATCAAAAAATTACAATAAGTTGTCCCTATTCGGACAATTCTCTAATTATAGATAATTTCAATGCCATTGGCCGGTACGTCCACAATCAACTTCGAATTATCGTAACTGAAACGTCCGTCAAACAAAGCCTTGAATTGCCCTTTCCGGTCCCGCTGGGGAAGATCGAGTTTCAATGTCACCTCTTCCGGCTCCTTATTAAAAACGACTACAACATCCTGCCCGAAATAAGACCGCAAATAAGCATAGACCTTATTCTCTACTCTTAACGGAATAAAATCGCCGTACATCAATGCCATACTGCTTTTTCTGAATTTCATCAAAGCAGCCGTTTTTTCTTTTACCATTTTTTCACCCTCACTCAAATCCTGAAAACGCATCATACGACGATTATCCGGATCATTACCTCCCGTCATTCCGATTTCATCTCCATAATAAAGGACGGGTATACCGGGTATGGTAGCATTAAAAGCAATCAATTGTATCAACTTATCGTAAGCCGTTTCATCCGAAGGTTTACGCTCTCCAACTTTCCGTTTCCAACCGGCAATTTTACTATCTTCTTCAAAACTGATATCCCCTGCCGCATAAGAAATAAAACGCGCCCGATCCTGGTTCCCCGAAATATACGACATCATATTATGTACTCCGTAATAATGAAAACTCTCCTCCAAAGAATTATTCAAACGCTGAAATCCCACATCCGGACGGGCAAAAGTTGCAACAGCATCATCATATACATTAAAATCAAATTGTCCGTCCATTTGTCCCGAACCGACGTAAGAAGCAATCAACTCACGGCTCCCATACGTTTCCCCCACCTGATAAAGGGTGATGTTTTTGGGAAACATCACGTCCTTTTTCAATTTATAGGTCAACGTCCGCCAAAATATCTCCGGAATATGTTTCGTCGCATCGTGACGGAATCCATCTAAATTGTACTCCTTTATCCAAAATAAGGCAGAATCTGTCATCGGCTCGTACACCTCGGGATTCTCTAGATTCAAGGTAGGTAAAAATGTATCAAACCATGTCGTCAGACGGTGATCGTCCCAACGTTCCGTATTCAGGGAGCCATCTGGCAAATACAATTCTGTAGCCCATTCCTGATGTTGTTTATACAGGGGATGTTCCTCATGCACATGATTCGCCACATAATCGAGAATTACATTTATATTCCGTTTATGAGCTTCTTCTATCAAGTCTTTCAATTCCTGCGAAGTTCCGTAGCGGTAATCCACTTTAGAAGAAGATACCGGCCAGTAGCCGTGATAACCAGAAAATTTAGTCTTCGGATCTTTCCAGAAACCATATGCTCCTTCAGGATTTTGAGTAATCGGAGACAACCAAATTGTGTTTATCCCTAGAGAATCGAAATATCCTTCTTTCAACTTTTGTGTAACTCCAGCAATATCTCCCCCCATATAATTGGCAAGAGGTAATACTTCTCCGGTATCCAAAGGATGATTATTTTCCGCTTCAGCATCCTTAAAGCGATCAATCATCAGGAAATAAAGCGTAGAAGCTCTTTTATCAAACCGATTCAATAAAGAAGCTTTTTCTATTACTTTTCCTTTTTCAAGAGGAACAAAAATATCATTGGAAACACCGTATTCATTTATTGCCCAGACTCTCAACTCAGAACGTTTCAATTCACGGGCATCTTCAGGAATGACAATGCCCAATGTATTGCCGGACGAAATTAAATATTTTTCACCGAGTCGCTGATTTTGAATATATACAAACCATTCCTCCACCGCATTTTGGTAAAATAGAAAGACCGTATCCTTACTCACTCTATCGGTAAAAATCTCCGGAACCTTTCCAGCTTTCTCTCCTACTCTTAACAAGGAATTACTCCCTCCCATATTGTTGTCGATTCGCTCCTTATTCCCCGGATCCAATTGTTTACTTCCGTCCAAAACTACTAAATAGGAATATTGTCCAGGAGCCAGATATAAAGTGGTTTGCCACACTCCATCCTTCAGCTCTAGATTTGTATTCTCCGGGTTCCAAGCATTCATATCCCCGACTAACTGTACTTTACGATACTGTTTTCCCTGGGGATCAAATGTGAACACAACAGGCTTTTTGACACTTCGGAGAACCGGGATATCATAAGTATAACCTTCGTACTGAAAACGAATATTTTCCATCGCTTTCATATCTTTTTCCGGAATAAGTAAAATTTCCTTTTTCCCTTTTTCTTTAATCAACTTCAAATTCGAAGGGGGAATAATCTTCCGAATCTTTTCCGGATAAAGAAAATAATCTGTTAAATATACCCGAGTGGTATCATTCCCCAATTGTATCGGACTTGCTAAATCATATACTGCAGAATGCTCAGGGATACGGACAACGTTCTTTTTACAGGTCCAGAAAGATAAAAATAAGAGCATTATAATAATAATTTTATACATCATTTCTTCTTTCTATTAGAGCTTAACAATCGAAAATTATAAAATTAATAAATCTTTTATAAGTCACAAAACACTAAAGGCCTTTCAGAAAATACAAAACCCGATCTTGAACCCTTTCATTTCTTTCCATAAATCCTTTTTAAGTCAATATTTAACGGCTCACTCAATAAGAAAGTTTCAAAGAAGAAAGAGCGGTATAAGGAAAAATAATTTTAAGAAAACTTATTTTAAAATATTGCTTCTCTTTGCGACGTAATCAAATATTAATATTTTTTATGTAAATAATACCAACGACTTTCAACAAAGTTTACGTATACAGCCTAAAATATCTTTCAATCTCGGACAACTATATCATATAAACCAGATAATTATGAAACGAAAAAAACTGACGCAAACTTTGTTTCCTATTTTGTCATTTATTCTTTTATTGAACCTGAACAGTTTTGGGCAAGAAATAAACCTTACAGGAAAAGTAACAGATGCTGCTGACGGACAATCTTTACCGGGAGTAAGTGTTATCATAAAAGGTACGTACACAGGAACTGCAACAGATGTCGACGGTAATTACAATTTAAAGGTAAAACCGGGAGATGTGCTGGAATTTTCATTCATCGGTTACAAGCCTCAGACTGTAACAATTACTAACCAACGCGTACTCGATATTGCTTTACAAGAAGACTTACAGGAACTCCAAGAAGTAGTCGTTATCGGTTATGGACAAGTCCGAAAAAATGATGCCACTGGTTCTGTTATAGCTATAAATGCCAATGACTTTAACCCGGGAGTGATGTCGTCTCCTCAAGATCTTTTAATAGGGAAGACGCCGGGAGTACAGATTACAACCGGAGGCGGAGCGCCAGGAGACGGGGCTACCATCCGTATCCGGGGTGGTTCTTCTATGCGAGCCAGCAACGACCCTCTTATTGTTGTAGATGGAGTGCCTCTGGATAATTCAGGAATCAATGGTATGCGGAATCCATTGAACTCAATAAACCCAGCGGATATCGAATCATTTACCGTATTAAAGGATGCTTCTTCCACTGCTATTTATGGAGCAAGAGCTTCTAACGGAGTTATTATAATTACAACGAAACAGGGTAAAAAAGGACAACCTTTCCGGGTAAATTATTCCGGACAGGTCGGTATCAGTTGGAAAGAAGGGAAAATTGATGTCATGAATGCGGATGAATTCAGAGAAACCGTAAGAAAACAGTTTGCTGGAAATCCCAATATCATCAATAACCTGGGTACAGATAACACAGACTGGCAAAAAGAAATTTACCGGGTAGCTGCTAGTAATGACCATAATCTGGATTTCTCCGGATCAAAATTTGATACTCCTTTTCGTTTATCTGTAGGTTACACAAACCAACGGGGGATTTTAAAAACCACAAATTTAAAACGTGTCACCGGAGCCTTGAATGTAAATCCCTCTTTTTTTGACGATTTCCTGAAAATTAATATACATGCGAAAGGGATGTATATTAAAAATAATTTTGGAAATACCGAGTCTATCGGAGAAGCTCTCCTTTTTGATCCTACCCGTCCGGTGATGGATGGAAATGAAAGATTCGGTGGATATTTTACCTGGACACAGGCGACAACTGGTAACCCCAATATTATTGCTACCAAAAATCCGGTAGCCCATTTAAAACAACATAGCGATAAATCCAAAGTGAAACGTTTCATCGGAAACATCCAGTTTGATTACCGCCTCCATTTTTTTCAGGATATGCGTGCTAACTTAAATTTAGCCTATGACTATTCTAAAAGCGACGGGAAAGTTATCGAACCGGAAGACGCCGCCTGGACCTACGATGAGATACACGGGAGCGGATACCATAAAGAATACAACGAAAAAAAACACAATGAATTACTGGAATTCTATTTAAATTACAATAAAAATATAGAAGAGATTTATAGTACGATCGACGTTGTTGCCGGTTATTCCTGGCAACATTTCAAAAAAAGCAGTCGTTCTTATGCAACGAATACAGCCGGCAACTATGTAAAAGAAAATAATGAAGATGCATCGGAAAATTATCTCTTGTCTTTTTTCGGTCGTCTGAATTATACCTTTATGGATAGATATTTGCTGACGTTCACATTAAGAGGGGACGGGTCTTCCCGTTTTGCCAAAAGCCAGCGTTGGGGAACATTTCCTTCTTTAGCTCTTGCCTGGCGTATTGATCAGGAAGATTTCATGAATCGCTTTGAAAATCTTTCTACCCTTAAATTGCGGCTGGGATATGGAATTACGGGCCAACAGGATATTATCGGCAACGACTACCCTTATCTCCCCAATTATACAATTAGTAACGATAAAGCCCAATATCAGTTCGGAAACGAATTTGTATATACGCTGCGTCCCAATGGCTACGATGCCAATATTAAATGGGAAGAAACCACTACCTGGAATGTCGCTTTGGATTTTGGATTTTATAACAATCGGATAAATGGGTCCATCGATTATTACTACCGCAAAACAAAGGATTTACTCAACGAAATTCCGGTAGCAGCCGGTTCTAACCTGACCAATAAACTGGTCACCAATGTCGGAGATTTATCCAATCAGGGATTTGAATTTAATTTGAACGCTATACCTATTACCAATGATTCGTGGCATTGGGAGGTAAACGTCAATATGTCTTACAATAAAAACAAAATTATCAAACTGATCCGGAACAAAGACCCGAATTATGTCGGGGTTTTAACCGGAGGAATTTCCGGAGGTACAGGTAGTACGATACAAATTCACAGTGAAGGTCATCCTTCTAATGCTTTCTATGTATATCATCAAGTATATGATGAAAATGGGAAACCTTTGGAAGGAGTATACGTCGACTTGAACGGAGACGGAATCATCAACCAACTCGATCTTTACCGATATAAAAGCCCGGCACCCAAATGGCTGGCAGGCTTCTCCTCTTACCTGAAATATAAAAACTGGGATCTCAATATAGCCGGTAGATTTAGTTTCGGTAATTACGTATACAACAACGTTCAATCCAACGGAGCTTTATACAGCCGGATGTATGATAATACAGGCTTTTATTCCAATATTCCGACTGCTGTAAGTAAAACGAATTTCCGGGAAGCCCAGTATTTTTCAGACTATTATGTACAAAATGCTTCTTTTATGAAATTGGACAACATTACTCTCGGGTATAATTTTCAAAAACTATGGAAAAACCGCATTGATCTAAGAGTATTTGCTATTATGCAAAATGTGTTTACTATTACCCGATACAAAGGACTCGATCCCGAAATATTCAACGGCATCGACAATAATGTATATCCTCGTCCCCGAACCTTTTTGGTTGGAGTCAATCTGGGTTTTTAAATCGTAATTTACAAATCTGTATGCTATGAAAAAATATATCCAATATCCGAAATTCCGATTTTACGCCCTCTGGCTTTTATTAGCCTTAGGCGCAAATTCCTGTATAGGCGATCTGAATACGACCCCTATCGATAAAGATATTATCAGTTCTAAAAATGTATACGACAATCCGGAAGCTTATCGCCAAGTTCTGGCAAAAATCTATTCTGTCTTTGCTTTAAGCGGACAAATCGGCCCGGATGGTAATCCGGATTTGTCAACCAACGACGAAGGTACATCCAACTACCTTCGCCAGCTCTGGAATCTTCAGGAGCTCACCACCGATGAAGCCATTTGTGCCTGGAATAATAGCGGTCTACCGGATCTGCACAACCAAAGCTGGTCTGCCGCAAATGATTATATAACCATTACCTACGAACGCATTTTTTATCTGATTTCCATAGCAAATGAATATTTAAGAGAGACAAACGACAGCGAATTAGATAAACGGGGAGTTTCCGGACAGCTCCGCACCGACATCGGATATTATAGAGCTGAAGCTCGTTTCCTGCGTGATCTGGCTTATTACCAAGCTCTCGACCTCTTCGGCAATGTACCTTTTGTAGAGGAAAATAGCGGCATAGGAACTTTTAACCCGGAACAAATCCAACGTACAGCTCTTTTCTCCTGGCTTGAAAAAGATCTGATAGAGGTTATCCCTTCTCTGAAAGAACCCCGTACGAATGAATATGCACGGGCTGATCAAGCCGCAGCCTGGACTGTTCTAGCCAAAATGTATTTAAATGCAGAAGTATATATCGGTACGCCCAAATATACAGAAGCTATTACATATTGTAATAAGATTACTCCGTATTATCATTTAGACGATAATTATCAACATCTTTTTATGGCAGACAACCATACTGCCGAAGGTATCATTTTTCCGATTGCCTTCGATGGAATTCATACCCAAACGTACGGAGGGACAACTTTTTTAATTTTTGCAGCATTGGGAGGAGACAGCATTGTGACTCAAAATTACGGAGCAAGCGGAAGCTGGGCAGGAAACCGCACAACTGCCGAGTTTATGGCGAAATTCGATCCGGGAGATCAAAGAGCTTTATTCTTTACCAAAGGACAGACCAGTACAGAAGTGAATCTGCAATCAGACTTTAAACAAGGAGTTATCGTAACTAAATTCACCAATATGAAATCGACAGGCGGGCCCGGTTCCAACTTAAATTTTGTCGATACAGATTATCCTATGTTCCGCTTGGCAGATATTTATCTCATTTATGCAGAAGCTATACTGAGAGGAGGACAAGGCGGTAGTTTAGCTACAGCTCTCGGTTATATTCAGGATATCCGGCAAAGAGCTTACGGAAATACCACAGGTAATATCTCCGCCGGTGATCTGACCTTAGACTTTATTCTGGAAGAAAGAGCCCGTGAATTATACTGGGAAGGACACAGACGAACCGATTTAATACGTTACGGCAGATTCAGTGAAACAACTTATACCTGGCCGTGGAAAGGTGGATTAAAAGAAGGCCGTAGTGTAAATGCTTATTACGATCTTTTCCCACTGCCTTCCTCCGATTTAGGAGCCAATCCTAACCTAAAACAAAATACAGGATATTAGAAGAAAATTCAAATAGAAACAACAGGGAATATGAAACGAATATACTATATCGGAATTATACTTATTCTATTCGCATTACACGCCTGCGAAACAGATAATAAAAAATATTATGCAGGAGATTATATTTCTCCCTCAATCGTTCTGCCGGCAACAGGAAGTCATATCGTTTTAACCGAAACTTCTGCCAACGATACTGTCCTATTTAAATGGCAAAGGGCTGATTTTGGTTTCCCGGCAGCCATAACATATGCCGTGCAAATAGCAAAACCGGACACTTATTTCGAATCTGCTGTAAAAATAGGAGAAACCAAAGGTACTTCTGTAGCCGTTAATTATGCCAATTTAAATAACAGTGTATTGATTGCTGGTCTGGTACCAGAAACTCCCACAGAAATTGAAGTCAGAGTCAACGCTTCCATCAATAATAATATCCGAACCCTTTACTCGGAATCCATACGACTTGTGATTACGGCTTATAATGTAGAGGTTGTCTATCCTATTCTTTTTGTTCCCGGTAGTTATCAAGGTTGGAATCCTGCCGATTCCTCCACGATTGTAAGCTCTCCCAAAGCGGACGGAGTTTACGAAGGTTATTTTTATTTTCCTGCTAATACGGAATTCAAATTTACCGGTCAACCGGATTGGAACCCGCTCAATTGGGGGGAAGGAGGAGGAGGGAAACTTCAAGCAG
>ULTO01042722.1_pt1 | contig 76983 bp, 81 predicted proteins | sample 1957601 | NCBI WGS metagenome assembly ULTO01 (sample SAMEA4835734, study PRJEB28245) | human gut metagenome | biome: gut microbiome; material: fecal sample | place: Denmark | collected 2008 | reverse complement strand
TGGTTTAGTAGTCGACTGAGTCGGCTTAGTAGTAGCCTGTGTAGGTTTGGTTGCAGGCTGGCTTGGTTTGGTAGTTGGCTGGCTTGGTCTGGTGGTTGGCTGGCTTGGCTTGGTGGTTGGCTGGCTTGGATTTGTTGACGGCTGGGTTGAGCCTGTGGTTTCTTGTATCTTGCCTATTTTTAAAGGCGTGCTCTGTACTGCACTAAGCTCTCTTCTGGTCGCATAAAATAAGCTTCTGCCCTCTGCCACAACCTTTACATAATACTGCCTGCCACCATTTTCCTTATATTTTGTAGTATAGGAATTTTGAGTTGTTGTATAACAGGTGTAGGGACCATTTTTGCTTTCTGCAATATATACATTGTACCTTATATCTTGATAAGTGCCTGATGAATTGTCAAAAGAATCCCATCTTAAAACCATATAGCCTGATGAATCCACCTGATATTTCAGGTTAGTTAATGAAGAATATCTAATATACATGCCACTAAGTGCTTTATATTCTCCCATTTTCTTTATACCGTCCTCTATAATATACGGATATACATAGTAGGTAACCTGTTTGTTTTCATCATAATTTTTTAAATCATCTGTATATGTAGTAACATTTTTTACATCTATTTCTGTACTATTATTATCTATAACTCTTACGATGTAATAGCCAGTTGCATTGTCTACCTTACTCCAGCTAAGCACACCCTTTTTATACTGCTCCATATTAGCTGAAAACGCTGCTGGTGCTGACAGTTTTTTCTGTCCGTTTACAATATTACTATCTGTAGATTTGTAGTTATTGCTTCCATTTGATGTAACTGTCTTTATTTTATAATAATATTTTGTATTATATTTTTTTCCATATGTAGTATCTGTATAGGAGTTCAAATCTCCGGATATATTTTTAATAAAGCTAAAGGTCATTCCGTCCGTTGAACCATAAAGCTCATAAGCTTTAGCACCCTCTACCATATCCCAGCTAAGCATTATGCCATTGCCTGTTGATTTAACATTGGTAATCACTGTACTTATAGGGCCTACTGCAATACTTTTAATATCTGAGGCTTTTACATTTTCCAGAACAGTATTATTGTTGTATGCCTTTACATAGTAATAGTATTTCTTTCCTACTGCAACCTTCTGGTCCTTATATTCACATTGGCTGCCATCGTATATTTTAGTATACGCTCCGTCTATGGCTTCACTTCTATATAGTGCATATGCGGCAGCACCTTCTACCTTCTTCCATTGGATATATACATTATTCATACTTTCCTGCCCAATGCTTGTAATTGATGAACCAGACAAGGTATCGGTTGCGTCATTCGTAAATGCCTTAATACAGAAATTTACATCTGGGTAGTAGTCATTTTTTATATTTACATCCACCCAGCTATTTCTCCAAAAATAGCTCTGGTTCAGGTCTGTTGCATTATCTACACGCAACAGTTCATCTCCATTATCATCAACTGTAACATAGGAGCTGGTAGAATATTCTATCCTAGGAACACTGTCAAAGGTTATCACAACTGAAAACATTTCCTTTGGATTCAGCTTGATAGTTTCAGGCAATTCCACAGTATAGTAGCCTTTATAAGAGGTTTTTCCACTGGTTGTTGCAATAAGTGTGCCATTTTCCGGCAAAATTTTTCCTGTACTGCCGGCAAGCTTATATATATTCACTGTATATCCAACATTTTCATTTTCAAGGGCAAAAGAAACTGTTCTTAGTTCCTGTGTTTTTTCGTTTTCAATTTTGAATACATTGGCAAATTTAGTTGCATCATTGTACCAGCCAGTATATTGCTTTGTAATGTTTGCAAATATTGTACTGCCGTCATGTTGATAGTTATGCTCATAGGTGCCCGCTGGAACTACTTCATATATAGTACCCTCTGAGGCTGACAAACTTGCGTCATAGTAGGACATCCAGAAATATCCATTATCTCCTGCATATTGATTCCAGCTGTTTTTCACAAGCCAGCCCCCATTTTCAGGTGGCTCACTAACTCCGTGATTTGCAAATAATGCTTTATCAATATTGTCGTCCCAGCCGACTATAGTGATAGCGTGGTTGTAGCCTGTAACTTCGCTGTTATATACATACTTGTCTGAAAAGGTCTGTAAGCCTACAGCATACATCGCTGCAACTGCACCATTATCCATAACAGCATTTTTTATTCTATCAATATCCTTCATACTAATATATTTTTGCCCTGTTAAAATATATGAAATATCCTCTTTTTTGTATGTATATTTGTTGCTTTCCTTGTCTAACTCCCCATAATAAAGGCCATCTGCTGATACTGCCTTATCCTCATTTACAATAGCTGCCCATTTGCTAAGAGGTTTAAATGCCATACTATTATTTCCACCATTTTGGAAGGAATACTGCATTGATTTGTTGGTAGTCACATCACCAGTTGTTCCACCTATTTCATCCACAAAGGAACTGTCATTATAAGTCATATATGCAAGAGCATATTCGGACAAATCTACTTTGCTCGGACTGTCTACATAGCCATGTGACAATATATAGCTTTCCATAGCGGCACAGGCTGCATATGACCAGCAAATACCAAGACTTCCCTGATTTTTAACTGAGGTTACAAAGCCTTTTTCTACTGAGGAATATTTTTCTGGCAAAATGTTATTGCTAAGGCTGTTTACCACGGCCAGATTACTTGCAGCTAACTTATCCTCACTTACAGAAATATTTGTGTCCGAGGCATTTGCGGCAGCATTAGAAACCTCTCCTGCCGAAATATCCATAGGAAAATAAGCTGTTGTTCCAAGCATTGCAACAGCCACAGACAGAGCAGAAAATCTTTTACTTATACCCTTAAAATCAAATTTGTAGCTTCTCATATTTTATCCGTCCATATTCTTTTAATTTTTAGAAGTTAATCCTGCTATTTTAATTTTCTATATACTCACTATATTAATGCTCTTATTATACCATACATTTATACGATTCCCAAGCATTTTAGTCCTTTTTTACTATATTTTTTTAGATGTTTTTAGATGTTTTTTCCTAGCCTAATATCCTCTAAATACTTTTGAAATTCTGCATCTAAGCTATCAAATAAATATACCTTTCCCTTCTGCTCCCAAAGCTTTCTGGCAAACTCCTCTTTTGCATCCTTTAACCTAGCCTCTATTTCTGCCTTTAATTCCCTAGAGGAAATAAGCATACAACCAGCCCCTCTGGTTATTACCTGTTCCATCCCGTCCGAGGTTGCAACGGTTATGTCATATTTGCTGGCATTTTCGTGAGTAAATCTTTCTATGTAGGCGTCTGCTGTCTGTGCCTCTCTTGTATATATCACACATATATTGTGATACTTGCTAATACTTCCCTTGTTTTCAGGTACTTTGTACGCATCGAACACGACCATAAGTTTACAGTCTTTAACCCCTTGATAATTACATAAAATATCCATTAGCTTGTCCCTTGCTGCATCAATATTTTCCTTTGCCAGGGAGTTTAACTCCTCCCATGCAAATATAACATTATATCCGTCAACTAAAAGATATTTGTCCTTTTTTGCATTTTCCTTATGTTTTACAGACTTTTCACTTTTTGCAGTATTACTGTAATTTGAATAATTACCCTCTGCTCTTGCCTTTTTCTTGCCGTAGGTTTTTTCAAATATTTCCTCTAATTCCTTATCTAATACTCCATATTCTATTTCTGATTTTTTATTTTTTAGCCTGCTGACTTCATTTTCTGCCACAAGGTTTTTCCTATTTTCTCCCTCAGCATAAGCAGGCTCCAGGTGCATATACTTTTCTACTTCATCATAATTAACCACATAGCCTGCACCATTGGCACAAAAAACTGAATTTGGTGTATTTTCAATATCCTCTAATGGGTTATAGCCTATATTTTCTATTATCTCCGTCTGGTTTTCACATTGGTCATAGCCTGCAAAGGCTGTAATAAGTCTTCCCTTTCCTTTAGTGTAAGAAGCTAATTCCATATGGTACCCCATCATTTTTGCCACAGGTGCTTTACCTGTAATTATTGCAGCATCTCCTTCAATAACTGGTGCTTCAAATTTGCCCTTCATTCTTTCTAAGTCAACCATAGCCTTTCCTATACATTGACTAGGTATTTCTAATTGAAATTCATAATAAGGCTCTAATAATATAGATTTCGCCTTCATTAAGCCCTGTCTTATGGCTCTGTAGGTTGCCTGTCTGAAATCCCCACCTTCAGTATGTTTTTTATGTGCCTTGCCCGCTACAATTACAAGCTCCATGTCTGTAATTTCACTGCCCGTAAGCACTCCCTTATGGTGTTTTTCCTTAATATGAGTTTCTATAAGCCGCTGCCAGTTTCTATCCAGCTCATCAACGCCCACCTTTGAGGATACTTTTATTCCCTCACCTCTTTTTAGTGGCTTCATTAATAAATGTACCTCTGCATAATGCTTTAATGGCTCGTAATGACCTACTCCAACTACATTGTCCACAATAGTTTCTTTATAGATAATTTTGCCCTTGTCAAATGCAGCCTCAATATCAAATCTATCCTTAATAATACTTTTTAAAACCTCTGTCTGGATTTCTCCCATTAGCTCAACTTCTATTTCCTTGGTGGTATCATTCCATTTAAAGTTTAAGGAAGGGTCCTCATCATTTAATACCTTTATTGTATTAAAAACCTTCATAACATCCTCATTTTCACCTAAAATTACGCTTACCCTAAGTACCGGTTTAGTATCTATGCTTGTATCTGTTTCGTTTTTGCCGAAGCCCATACCAGCAAAGGAGCTTGTAAGTCCCGTAACCTCTACCACCATTCCCTTATAGGCCTCATTTACCATTTCATATTTTGAACCAGAATATATTCTTATTTGATTTATTTTTTCTTCAACACCGTTTATCTTAATTATATCCTTAGAATGCAGCACTCCACCTGTAACCTTTATATGTGTAAGTCTTTCTCCATTATCCCCTATTGAGATTTTGTATACTATACCGGAAGCCTTTACATCATCCTCTTGTTCCTTTTCATATTGTGTAAAATTGTTTATTCCTGCCAGTAATTCCTCTATGCCCTCTAGCTTTAATGCACTTCCAAAGAAAACCGGTGTAAGCTTTTCCTTTGCAACTGCCCAGGAAATATCCTTTCCTGTAAGTGTTTCTCCTTCTAAATATTTCTCCAGAAGTGTTTCATCACAGGCAGCTATATTTTCCATATATTGTTCATTATCTTTATCAGTAAAATTTATAAAATTGTCCTTCAGCTTAGTGAAAAGCTCATCTATTATGTCACTATTCTCTCTATCAGACATATCCATTTTATTAACAAAAACAAAGGTTGGAATATTGTATTTTTTTAGTAATCTCCAAAGTGTAAAGGTGTGGCTTTGCAGACTACTGCTGCCATTGATTACAAGCAAGCCATAATCTAATGCCTTTAAGGTTCTTTCCATTTCTGTGCTAAAATCTATATGTCCTGGTGTATCTAATAAAAATAAATTGGTATTTTCGTACTTAATCACAGCCTGCTTTGAAAATATAGTTATACCTCTTTGTTTTTCTAAAAAATGTGTATCTAAAAAAGCATCACCGTGGTCTACTCTTCCTATTTTTCGTACACTTCCACTTTTATAAAGCAATGCTTCCGATAATGTAGTTTTTCCTGCATCTACATGGGCTAAAATTCCCACCGTAATGTTTTTTTCTCTCATATTGTTCATTTTACTTCTTTATATTCCTATCTATATTTAGTTTCTTATATGTTCTCTCGTTAATTTCTATCTGTATATTTCTAATTTATTTTACTTTATATCCAACTACTTTCAATATATTATAGCACACCACTATGTTTTTATTCTTATCTTTCATCCTTTTTCTTAATTTTTTGTTTAAAAAAAATATTTTTTTGACACAATATCTTTATTGGTTTATTATTATAGTACATATGTGTACAAACCTAGAAAGGAAGTTTTTTATGATTAAAATAATCTCCGACAGCACTTGCGATTTATCTGCTGAATTATTATCTAAATATGACATTTCTATTTTGCCTCTGCACATTCTTTTAGGTGAAAAAGAATACAGAGATGGTTTGGATATAACACCTGATGACATTTATGTCTGGTCTGATGAGCATAAAACAACACCTAAAACCTCTGCTCCAGCACTTACTGATGCCATATCACTGTTTAAGCCTTTTATAGAAAATGGTGATGAAATAATTGCATTTTCCATATCCTCAGATATGTCTACTTCGTGTAATGTAATGAAATTGGCTGCCGAACAGCTTGATGCCCAAAACAAGGTTTTTGTTATTGATTCAGCAAACCTGTCTACTGGTATAGGACTATTAGTAATAAAGGCTGCTATTATGGCTAAAGAGGGAAAAACAGTACGCGAAATAGTTGAAAGTATTGAAGCTTTAAAGGATTATGTGCGTGCAAGCTTTGTTGTTGACACACTAACTTATCTTCATCGTGGTGGCAGATGCAGCTCAGTTGCAGCCCTTGCAGGAAGCGTTTTAAAGCTACATCCTAAAATTGTAGTAGAACATGGAAAAATGGACGCTACTAAAAAATATCGTGGTAAAATCGAGTCTGTAATTTTGCAATATGCAAAGGACCTTGAAGAAGCCTTAAAAAGCTCTCAGCCAGAAAGAGTATTTATTACACACTCAGGCTGTGATGAAAAGATTATTGAAGCTGTAAAGGACTATTTAAAATCACTAAACATTTTTGAAGAAATTTTAGTAACCCGCGCAGGTGGTGTTATTTCTTCCCACTGTGGTCCAGGTACATTAGGTGTACTGTTTATATCGAAATAACCCCTATATCTTAGGACATAAGTTTTAGTGTCCTAAGATATTTTTTTGTTTTATCAGAAATTCTTCTGCTTTCAATAGCTTTCTGAATTGATTTGTTGTGTGTCCACTTATCCATAACAGGACTTGTAAAATACCTAATAGCTATATCATATTGCTTTACCAACGCAATACTAAAATACCACGCTCTAGCCATATTTATATAATATTCCTCAGATATAATATTAGCTACTAAATCCAGCATTTCTGTTTTAAACAGCCCATCATCTAAAAATCCCATTAAAGTAACTATCCCATATCGTTTAACATATACTCTATCATCGGCAATCCACTCTTTTGCCCTCTCATATACCTGCTTCGGATATTTTTTGTATATTTTAAAGGTCATTAAATCACAGGTTGCCCAATTATCCACAAAAGGTAAAAACTGTTCTACATATGTAAGTGTTAAATCAATATCATTTTTGAATAATAGTTCAATAAGTATTCCATGAAGATTATTTTCCTCATAATAGGTATGTGGAAGTTCCTTCATAAAATCCATTACAAATTTTTCCTTGCTTATTTCCTTTGCATATTGTCGCAAAACTGGTGTCCTGACACCTATTACTACTTTTTCATCTACAGTAGGCATAAGACTGCTGTGAAACTTAGCATACTTTAAATCCCTGAGTGTAAATAAATCCTTTTGTATTTTTTCCATCTGACAAACTCTATTCTGCTTTTTAATTTTTACCTATCTTACAATATTTCAATTTGACACATTTTCATGGCAGCTATTGCATTGCAATGACTTTCCACTGTCACTCCGGCAGTGCAATTTTCCCTGACTACTACTTTTATTTCCGGCAAAAAGGCTTTGATTAATAAAGCATTTGAAATTACACAAATATCGGTGCATAAGCCTACTAATTCAACTTCTTCCAAATCCTTTATGGTCTTTAAATATTCTCCAAGCTTTGTTGAACCAAAGGTAATTTTTTCAAATTCCTTCATATCATCACTTTTTACATTCTCTATTTTCTCATCAAGCTCCCAGCCTGCCGTACCCTTTATACAATGTGTAACTGGTAAATGTCTGCCCTCGCTGGTTTCTAAATAATTTTCAAAATGCGTGTCCTTTGTAAATACAACCTCTCCCTCATACTCCTGTATCCTTTTTACAACATTATCAACGATTGCTGCTGCTTCCTTTGTTCCTAATGCACCGTCTATAAAGTCCTTTTGCATATCTACAACTATTAATACTTTTTTGCTCATATTTTCTCCTTACTTTACTGTAGACTTTAATTCATTAAACAAATCTAAATCTGACTGCTGTACCTTCATATTAGTAGTAACAGGAGCTTCACCTGGCTTTGTCACTGTGATTTCTATAATTGTTCCCTCTTCTATTCCAGAGCTAAAAACATGCTGAATAAAAGCGGCAAATTTGGGGTGATTACTTACAAAGGCATCCTTTGCCTTCATCATTTTCATTACTGACATTGGATTCATAACTTTTTTCTCCTTTATGTATTTTTAATTTTTTATAACTACGAGCCACATATGTTTATATAAAACATTAACTATTATATATTTTTCATAACTTTACAAGGATTTCCATATGCTACCACATTGTCAGGTATATCTTTTGCAACAATACTGCCTGCACCTATAACCACATTGTTTCCTATAGTAACCCCTGGCAATATAACTACATTGCCACCTATCCAGACATTATCTCCTATGGTAATAGGCTTTCCAAACTCCAATCCGGAATTTCTAACTGCCGCATCTATAGGATGACCTGCTGTATATATTGCTACATTTGGAGCACACATAACATTTTTTCCAATTTTTACTGGTGCAACATCTAATATTGTTAAGTTGTAATTGGCATAAAAGTCCTCACCAACTGTAATATTCCAACCATAATCACAATGAAAGGGTGCTTCTATCCACACTCTGTCACCAGTACTGCCAAACAATTCTTTAATAGCTGCTGTTCTTTTTTCGTCTGGCTCTCGTGGATCTATTAAATTGTAATCGTATATTTTTATTTTACAATTTCTTCGTGCCGCCACAAGCTCATCATCAGAGGCACTATATAATAAACCTGCTACCATCTTCTCTTTTTCTGTCATATGTTCTCTCCTTTAAGAATATTTTGTATATTATCCCATACAACATTTACATTTTCAAAGAGTTTTATTATTTTATTATGCCTACACCCTCTAATAAAATCTTTAAGGCAATAATTATAAGTATTACACCACCTGTAATCTGTGCCTTTGACTGATATTTTGCGCCGAAAATACTACCAAGCTTTACTCCAATAGCTGAACATACGAAGGTTACAACACCTATAAAGGAAACTGCTGGTATTATAGATACCTTTAAAAAGGCAAAGGTTACACCTACTGCCAATGCGTCAATGCTTGTAGCTATTGCAAGCAAAAACATATTTTTAACACCCATAGAAGCATCCACCTTTTCTTCTTCACCAAATGCTTCTCTTATCATATTTCCACCTATAAAAATAAGTAAAATAAACGCTATCCAATGGTCATATTTTGTAATCAAATCGGAGAAAAAACTGCCTAAGAAATATCCTATTAATGGCATCAACGCCTGAAAGCCTCCAAACCATGCCCCTGCTATACACATATGCTTTACCTTTGTCTTTCCTAATGACAAACCTTTGCATATAGATACTGCGAAGGCATCCATAGATAAGCCTACTGCTAAAACGAATAATTCAATAATACTCATTTTTTTCTCCTTGTTTCGTAAATCGTTTGTTAATTATTGATAATTTTTATCCTTTAATTATCGCTTGTTAGACTTGCTATTATACTATATTGTGCCACATTTTTCCATTATTATTTATAAGTATTATTATTAAATTCTACAGTATGTTTTCTCATCCAAATTGGAAAATGTCCCCTTTGGCAATTATAATTTTCCCTTTGTTTAATGGCTATGGAATCAAAAAAGGTCTGCCATAAAGTGGTATATTCATCTTTTAGTCTTTCGCTTTCTGAAAGTCTTTCAAACTGCTTGTCATCTAAATAAGTAAGATACATTTTTTCATTTTTAGGATGTACCACAGCAAGTTTTCTATTGTCATCAATAATTATCCAATTTTCTGAGGGCATTCTGTCTTGAAAATGGGCAGCCACATAGTATACAACATTGCTCTTTGGCTCTAAATGACAAATGTATACTTTGTTGTCTACTGAATTAAATCTGGCAAACTCCCGAAATAGGCTAGCTTCATTGGAAACACTTTTACTGATTTTTGATATTTTCATCACTATTGGCTCTGTAAGCATATCTGTAATTTTGCTGCCAGCCTTAAAGCCTAATCGTAAATATCTATAAACATCATCTAACCTATCCTCATAGAATAATAATACATTGTATATATCTATATAGGCTTTCATAGAAAGCTTTTTTACAATAGACCTAGTTACCTTTAGTGACTTTTCCCTGTCTTTTTCAATATGAATATATTGGTCGAATAAGGAAGTCTGCTCTATTGGCTCCTTCATAAGCCTTAGATTTTCGTGACCATTTTTAAGTGCCCACTCCCACCCTGCATAAATACAAGTCATCATATCCTCATAAGAATCCTTACAGGTAAAAATCGTCATAATATCACCACCTTTATTTTAACAGCTCTTTTTACCTTAATGGAAATCAAGTTTTCTTTTCCTCCAAATATGTCTACTGTATCTTCTCTTCTTATCTACAAAAACATACTGCCTATGATGAAATCCCAAAATCCTCAAATAATGACATTTGCTTTATATTTTCATTTTGATGGCTAACCTGCCAGTTTTCCTTTGTATTAGTAGATATAAGCTGTCTTGTAATATATTTTTCCTCTATAGGTGTGTTATACATCATTTTTCCTTTACAGGTAATAAAATAATGTGCTCTTTTTAATACTACACCCATCTTTTTTAAATCTTCAAAATCTATAATGCCATATCTACGCGCCTTAATTATCCTTTGAGCAGACTTAGGTCCTATACCTGGTACTCTCATAATAACCTCATAGCTGGCACTTTGAATATCTACTGGAAATAATTCTAAATGTCTTAATGCCCAATCGCATTTAGGGTCGACAAATTCATTAAAGTTTGGTCTATCCACAGAAAGTAGCTCGTCTGCATTAAAGCCATAAAATCTAAGCAGGAAATCCGCCTGATAAAGCCTATGCTCTCTAAGCAAGGGTGGTGCTGTATCTAAGGAAGGTAATGCACTATCCTCATTTATAGGTATGTAGGCTGAGTAAAATACTCTTTTTAAATCATAGCTTTGATACAAGGTCTGGGTAGTTTTTATAAGGTTTAAGTCTGTTTCGTCTGTAGCTCCAATAATCATTTGTGTACTTTGCCCTGCTGGTGAAAATGGTCTTTCAAGGCTTTTTCCTACAGATAAGGGTAGTACACTTTTTAGCTGCTCCTTTGTATATATAGAGGGACTGCCCTTAGACTTATCTTTAGCCTTAGGACTATCTAAGCTGATAAGCCTTTCGCCTGCCTTAACAGAATCCTTTTCTACTCTGGTGTTTTTATATTCTAGGTTTTTCTTTGAAAATATACTGCCCGATAAATACTGATTTCCACTACTTCTTTCCATGCGTGAATCCTTACCTATAGCCATTCTATGGACAGCTATGGTATCACTAACCTTTTGCATAGGTGTAAGTATGGTTTTAAAGTTTTTGTTTGGTGCAAGCTTTTTAAGGCTTTCTGCTGTAGGCAGCTCTAAATTAATGCTCATACGGTCTGCCAGATACCCTGCTGTAGCTATTAGCTCATCTGGTGCTCCCGGTATGGTCTTTATATGAATATATCCGTTAAACTTGTAAGTATATCTAAGCATATATAGTGTTTCACACATTTTTTCCATAGTATATGCAGGATTTTTTATAACTCCAGAGCTTAAAAATAAGCCTTCTATATAGTTTCGCTTATAAAATTCTACTGTAATATCACAAATCTCCTGCGGCGTAAACTGAGCCCGTTTTACATCATTTGAGGAACGATTTACACAATACTTACAATCATATATACAGTTGTTTGTCATAAGTATTTTTAATAAGGATATACATCTTCCGTCTGCTGCAAAGCTGTGACATATACCGCACGCCTGGGCATTCCCGAGAAATCCTTCCTTTCCTCTTCTATCTGCGCCACTAGAGGTACACGCAACATCATACTTTGCCGCATCGGCTAAAATATGCAGTTTTTCTTGTGTGGTAAGCTGTTGTTGAATATCGAACATATGTTCATTATACAACCATATGTTCGATTTATCAATAGCTTTTATATATTTTTTTCCCGGAAATTTTATGTAAATTATTCCCCTTATGTCCTTCTACATTTTTCACATTTTTTTATTACTTATTATAAACACCCAGCTTATTTATTACGATTTCCCAACTGCCAAAATGCAACTGCACTAGCTGCTGCCACATTAAGAGAATCCACTCCATTAGCCATAGGTATTTTTATTGTATAATCGCTTTTATCAATAATACCCTCTGTTAAGCCTTCTCCCTCTGTTCCTAAAATAATTGCCAGCCTCTCCTCTTTGTTTAAGTCCTCATCATCTATGGCAACTGTGTCCTTTCTAAGTGCCATTGCTGCACTTTTAAAGCCTAGATTATGAATATACTCTATGCCGAATTCCTTCCAATTTACATTATTATCAATAAAAGTCCACGGAATTTGGAAAACTGTACCCATACTAACTCTGATTGCCCTTCTATATAGTGGATTTGCACAGCCTCTTGTTAATAGCACAGCGTCAATATTTAGGGCAGCAGCACATCTAAATATTGCACCAACATTAGTTGGATTCATAACATTTTCTAATATTGCTATTCGTGTGGCATTTTTACAAATATCCTCTGCCTTAGGTAATGGTGGTCTTTTCATAGCACACAGCATTCCTCTGGTTAATTGAAAACCTGTCAGCTTAGTAAGTACATCAAATTTTGCAGTATAAATATTAACATTATTAAGCTTTTTAACAATCTCTTTTCCTTCGCCCTCAATATGCCTGTCCTCAATTAAGGCAGAAACAGGCACATAGCCTGCGGCTAATGCTCTTTCAATAACCTTAGGACTTTCTGCAATAAAAATTCCCTCTTTCACATTATCATTATTTAATAGCTGTGCCTCTGTAAGTCTGGCATACACATCTAATTCTTTATTTTCAAAATCTGTTATCTCAATTATATTCTTCATAAAAAAACTCTATCTTTCTAATTTATCTTAGCATTTTTTCATATCTTCTATTAAATCGTTTGTACATAATATAGCCAACTGTTGTTGTAATAATTTCAGTCATTGGGTATGTAAGCCAGAAATATTCAAGTCCAAACCTTGAAAAAATCCATGCTAAGGGTACAAATAGTGCAACTGTTCGTAAAACTGTAAGCGCAGAGCTTCTTCCTGCATATCCTATTGCCTGAAAATAAACTGGATAAATAAGCGATGTAACAAGGGGTATAAACGATACTCCTATAATTCTAAAAGCATTAACACCAATGTCAATAACCTTAGCGTCCCTTGAGAAAACTCCCAGCATTTGGGCTGGTATAAGCTCAAAACATAAAACTCCTAAAAGCATTAGAGCCATTCCAAATAATATAGAATCCTTAAGCGTTTTTTTACATCTGGAATACATTCCTGCTCCATAATTAAAGCTTAATACAGGTACAATACAGGTCTGCATTGAGCCTAAAGGAATAAAGAAAAAAGTCTGCCATTTATAATACAAGCCAAGCACCGTTACTGCCTGGTCGGAAAATTCCTTCAAAATAAGATTTAAACCGAATATGTATAAGGTGTAGGCTGACTGCATTAGTATATTTGGAAAGCCTAGATAATATATTCTTTTCACATATGCAAAATATTTGGAAAAGGCCGGTGATTTTCGATAGCCCTTTGTCATTACTATAAGTGCCGCAACAATCTGACCAGAAACAGTAGCTATAGCTGCTCCTCCTATACCCATTGCCGGTATTATTCCCACTCCAAAAATTAATATAGGGTCTAATACTATATTAACAATAGCACCTGCTATTTGTGCTATCATAGGTAATTTCATATTGCCTATAGCCTGTAATATTTTTGTCCACACACTTTCTAGGAATAAGCCAATACTAAATACAGATACAATCCTCCCATAGGTAATTACCTCCTTAATAACAGAGGCTGAGGTGGTAGATATTTTTGCATAAAATGGCATACCAAAATAGCAGATTATGGCAAATGCTGCCCACATTACAAGTGCAAGAAAGGTAGCCACCCCAGCTACCTCCTCGCTTTCCTTGTGTTTTTTTATCCCCTGATAATATGCCATCAGAGTATTTATTCCAACGCCTGTACCAACTGCTAAGGCAATCATCAAAAGCTGTATTGGGTAAATTATAGAAAGAGCTGTAAGCCCATCCTCAGAGTTTCTTCCGATAAAGAAGCTGTCTATTATATTATATAAGGCTTGTATTAACTGGGCAATCATAACTGGAGGTGCTAATCGAAGCAAAATCTTCATAACATCATCATTGCCAAAATCGATTGCCCTTTTATTCTTTTGTCGCATTTTCCTCACATCCACTAACTTATTATTGTAGCAGAAATAGTATAGACCCTGCGGGAAATATTAGCAACTGTATTTTTACCTATACCTCTTTTATTAATCCACAGGCAATTTTTGTTTCTGAAGCTCCTGAAGGCTGTGAATGAAAATCATCGGGATGTAAATGTATTATCACAGTTCTTCCTATTATTTCACATACACAGAATCTATTAGTAAGAAACATTGAAAAAGCGTATCCATTATTTCCGAAAAGTGGCGGCATATCACCTGCGTGATATGGATATTCACAATTAGCTGGATTATTCCCTACTATAATTCATTTTAAATTATAATATTAAAAAGTTGGGAATTTGTTACTTCTATATATTACTGTGGTGGATTACATACACTACATGGAGTTAAGCCTAATGACTTAGCCTTCTGCAAGGTTACCGCACTATCACTATTTCTTAAATATCTACATCCAGCACGATGATATTTACTGCCATTTGCAGTAATATGTACAGTTATTGAATTATTATTTGGGGCTGCTGTAGTAGCATTTTGGTTATTAATACTATTATTAGAATTAGAACTATTGTTATTCTGCTTAGTTGTTTTCTCTTCAACATAAGCTGTTGTTTTTACGGTTGTTGCTTTTTCAGTTGTAGTTACAACCTCTTTTCTAGCTGTAGTTTCCTTCTCTGTTGCGGCCTCTGTTTTTGTTTGCTTTTCTGTTTGTTTTTCTGTTTGTTTTTCTGTTGCAACTACTTTTTTAGCTTCAGTTGTTGTAGTAGTTGCTGCCTCTCTGTTTGTCTCCGTCTGTTCTATATTTCCAGTCTTTCCTTTCTCATCTGACAATGGAAAAATTATACAGGCTATAACAAATAGCCAGCCAAGCATTAAATATTTAATCCATTTTGAATGTCCTTTTAGCAATTTACTCCACAAGTCGTCAATTTGCTTTATTGGAATTAGTAACACTCCAACAGCAGCAAACAAAATACTTGCAAAGCTTGGTACTGCTGCAATCATCAGTATATCGCATATAATAATCATTATATATGCCCCTAGCTCCTTCATACTCGCCTTCTTCTCTGCCTCTTTTCTTCGTTCCTCTTCCTCTATCTTTCGCCTCTCCTCTTCTATTCTACGCCTCTCCTCTTCTTTCTTTTGTTTTCTTTTTTCAATACCAAACATTCTAACAACTCCTTTATATTAATTCTGTATATATTCTTAAACAGCCAGCCAAATTGTCAAATCTGGCTGGCAAAGTTTTTACTGTTCTTGGTCTTGCTGTACTTCTACCTGTTGTGTTTGTTGAACTGGCACTTGTTGTGTCTGCTCTTGCTGTGTCTGTGTTTGCTGAACTGACACCTGCTGTGTCTGTTTTTTATTTTTTGAGGTGGTAACAGCCTTAATTATTACTAATGCTATAACCAAAATTCCTGTCAATATCCACATTCCAAAGCAGCACCAGCCTATTACACTGGTTGTATGTAATAAATCATATGCCTTTAAGATAGACTTAGTGGCTAATTCTACATAGGCTGCACCAGATACCTGGATTTTGTAAATAATGTAAAATACAGTTAAAGCCACAGCTACAACACCTGACAAAATACTTGATATTAATAATGCTTTATTTATCTTCTTCATTCTTCTGCTTCCTCTTCTTAGTCAGTAATATCATTACGATAATCAGTATAATAGACGCTGATAATGTTATTATAAGTGGCAGATACTTAGCAATTTTACTGTTTTCTTCTATAATACTGTCGCCCTTTTCCTTATGTATTGTGATTACAGACCTTGTTTTTTTGCCTATTTTATTTTCAGCCTCAATAGTAATGCTGTTTTTTCCGTTTTTCAAATCAACTTCAACGAAAAATGTTCCGTCATCATTTTGAGTTACCTTGCAGCCTTCGGCTGATACTTTTGCATTTGCATCATCAAGCTTTCCTGCAATAGTGTACTTTGAGGTTTTAACTGTTATGCCGTCATATTTTTCTAGCAAAGTAATATTAGGTGCATAGTTAGCAATGACTACAGGGAATTTGTACAACCACTTTATGTTCTCCTGTGAATTGTACTCTACTGTAAGCTCCTTGCAATTTTCATCTTCAATTTCCAGCATAAAACTGCCAGTATTATTAAGGGTTAATTCCTTTGCACTATTACTATCTGCATACCATTTTACAATATTGTCCTTTGCATTATAGTATGCTATATTCCAGTTAGAAGAAAATCTTTCATTTTCCTCCGGAAACTCCAAATAAAATTCATTACTGCCTGTATTGTCTAAGTTAATAACAGTATCTACACCCTCTGATAACAAGCCCTTGCAAACCTGCTTTATATTTACAGTAATCTTCTTTGCAGTTTTTTCAAAGAAGGCCTCGTATTTACTTTCACTTATGTCTACCATTTCATCAGATACTTCACCGTCAATATCTATTGAAATAATAGCCTTATCTCCTGCCTGTCCGTACTTATCCCATTCTATTAAAAGCTGGTTTCCTAATACATCAACTGTATAATTAACATTTTTTAGTTCTTCAGCATAAGACTGCTGCTCATACTCAAATTTTTGTGAAAAGCCATAGCTAAACTGCTCTTCATCATTATATTTGTATTCATATAATATTTTAAATCTATACTCTGAATAGGAATTGGCATTATTCATATCAATATCAAAGGTAACGGTTTCTCCGGTTTTACCATTTCCAGACACCATTTCCTTTCCCTGTTCAGAAATATTAGTTACTAAATAAACTTTATAGCTATATTCTATAGGTCCTGTCACACCCTCTGCTGTTTTAGCTATCATAGAAATATTGTATATTTCATTTTCCATACTGTTTACAATAAATGAGTCCAATCCAACTACTGGCTCATCCTCCTCTACTGCCAATGCTTTAATTGGCAGCAGAAGTATAAAAAACATTAATAAACTAATTATTCCTACTATTTTTTTGTTAATAATTAATTTCACTGTTTTCTCCATTTCCGAGCATTAATATCCTTAAAACTCTTCATCAATAATAGTTGCTTTTTCGTGTACCTCTTTTTCAGCTATGTTAAGTTTATAAAATTTCAAGCTTCCTTTTCCGTCTACACTTGCTACTACAGTTACATGTGCTTTCCATTTTCCGTCCTTCCACACACCTGCACAAGCCTCTGCTTTTGCTTCACCTTCCACATCTATTTTTGTTCCGAATAATGAAATTTTAGCATTAGCAGCTACCTTTGCCTTTGCATAAGCAGCAATTAAAAATCTATCTACTGTTACATTGGCAGATACTTCTCCACCAACATCTGTACCTACTAAATCCCAATCAAAGTTTACACCCTGCTTTGATAAAAATGAAAATCCATAGTGATCTCGTCCGTCACTGGCATTTAATAAATCAGATACATAATCTCTATAAGATATTGCGCCTAATTTCATTTCCATTTCTGCAATTTGTATACAGCCTAATACATTTAATGTAGCTCCTGCTCCTAAATATGGGTAATTAATACCTGCCTCTCCATATAAATCGTCTAAGGATACTAGGCTTACATCATCACCCAGCCATTTATTAATCTTACTAGCAACATTTTCTGGAAGTGCATTAGTGCTAATTAATTCAATAGCACCGGATACCTTAAGCTTAGCTCCGTCTTTACTGCTCAGGTAGCTTTTAATTGCCTTTGAAAAAGCTCGTCCTGAAGCTATATTCTTGAGAGCCTCATTAATATTGTAATCTGATAATTCAGCCTTTAAATCTGTAATTGTAACTGGTATACCCTCTACATAAAAGGTTATAGACAATGGCAGGGCTAAGGACATATTTAGGTATCTATCTCCATATCTTCTGTCATTTTCATCGCCCTTTATGCTAAATTCAATACCTGCATCTCCTGTACATAAGGTATATGGTGACTTATCACTAGAATTGTGCTTGTCCTCCTGCTTTGTACTAAAGGATAAGCCCATTCCTATCTCCCGGTTATAGGTATCAAACATAAGCTTTGCCCCAGCCTTAGCCTCTAGGGTTATATAATCTACAAGCTTTAAGCCCGTATTAGAATTTGCCTCGGCTGATATATCCATATTGAAATATGTAAACGGACCCTCCTTCATCAGTCTTGCCTCAGCCTCTATTTCGCCCTTTATATAAGCTGGCAAATCATCTACCTTGAAGAAATCCACTCCATTTGTAAGCAGGTCGGTTATTGTATTATCCTTTAATACACCTATTGATGATTTTACACTTACTCTGTCCGGGTATATTCTTATTTGATTATCCTCTAGTGAAACAATACCTAAATCAAGTGTACCAATTTCACTTTCCCATGGTACATCTGTCTTATATTCCTCATAGTTATTATAATTTTTTCCGTCATCATAAATAACTACTTCAATTCTGTCAAAGGCTCTGGTAGAAGCTGCAGCAGGTAATAATATACTATCAATTAGTGAATACTCACTAACATTATGTCTTACATCTGCATAACTACCGGTAGATAAGGTAACACTTACATCCTTATCCACATTTCCCTTTAGCTCTACATCTCCAGCAAAGTAAAGGTAATCGTTAAGTCTTACATTTCCCTTTAAAACAGTACTGTTATCATTTTTTACAATGTTGTCTGCATTAAAGGTATATGCTCCAAAAGTAATCTCTCCTGGATTTGCATTACCAATTATAAGCTTATCAACCTTATATTTTTTGTTATTAATAGTTACAAATACTGAATAAGTTCCCTCTTTTACACTTGGTGCAACCTGAAAGGTTATTTTATCATCTGCTATACTCTTTATTTTGCAATGAGAGCTTCCATCTCTTGACTCTATATATACATCTGTTATTTTAACCTTTTCAAAGCCACTTCCCAATATATTAACGGTTTGGGCAGTATTTTTCTTTTCCAGCTGATTAACATCTATTCCCTTGATTGTCACACCATCTGGAAGAACTGTATCAAACTCTACATTTGTATCATCATCATCTTCTTCACCTGCTAATGAATAATTCTTTAAATCCTTTGGTGTTACAGTATTTTCGTCATCATTTACCTCAATATACAAATATCTTGATACTAAGTCTAAATCCTCTGCTTCAAAGGTAATTGTATATTCTGAGCTGGTTCTCTTATGAATAAAATTGTATGCATTTGTAAGAGCACTATCATCAGAGCAATATATAAATCTTCCTGCTCCAGCATTGGCAATAGTTGTAAGATATGATGTATCAAGACTTTCTCCTAAGCCAATAGTATAAATAGTAGCATTTACCTTTGAGGATTTTTCACTAAACTTACTAACTAAATCCTCACTTGGCCACGGATTATTGTCCTCACCGTCTGTCATCATAACAAGAGTTTTTGCAACATCATTATTACTAAATCTGTCTAATACAGAATAAGCTGCATCTGCTCCAGCAGTTCCTCCCTGCTGATATATATTTTTCTTTGCAAACTCTATTAACTTATTTTTGTCACTTAAAAAGCCTGATACCTGCCTTATACTTTCATCAAAGGTAATAATATTTACCTTTTCGTTATTCTCCATAGACTCTACATACTGGATAACTGCCTGCTGCAATGCTTCAAAGCTATTTGCCATACTACCTGAAACATCACAAAGCAATATGACCTCTGAGCCGTCATATTCCTTCTTTTGAATGTCAAAATCCTTTATTTCAATGTCACAGTCCTTAAGTGTAACCTTAACATCCTCTAAGGACTTGTTAGAAGAATATACAACTGAAGCCTTTATTTTACTAAATTCCTCTGTATCTATTCTTCCTATGGCTATCATGGCTGCAGTTTGTGAAATTGCAGTTCCTGTTGTACTTTTAACGCTATTTATTAACTGTTCTGTTGCAACATTATAATGGTGACTTCTTGTATATGCGTTGGCTACCATTTCTGACATATCAATATAGTTAGTGTCAGTATTTCCATCCTCATATACCTCCTGTATACTGTCCATAGCCTCTTCTATAACAGTATTGTCACTTTCGCTTCCCTTTTCCACTGCCTTATTAAAATACTCAATACTTGCATTACTTAATCCCTGCTTATTTTTAGAAATAGAAATTGATATATAGCTTTCTGAAAGCTGGTTATCTGATATTTCATTATTTTCTATTTTTTCAGCTATTTCATCTGTAATAAATGAAAGTATATGCTCATTATTTTCCTCTAATAAATCAACAGCCTGCTTAAGCTTTAAATCTCCCACATAATAGTCATCATCACTAGAACGCAAATCTCTTTCTACTGATTTTATCTGCTTAATAACTTCCTTGTATTTTTTTGCATAATCTCTTGTAAAGTCCTTTGAGAAATCGTCCTTTGTAACAATTCCAGCCAAATACATATCCATTACTGTTTGTAATGCCTTTGTATCTCCGTCCTCTAATAAGTCATCCAGCTTATTGCCAGCTCTGACGCAGGCTACAATATATGCTTCTAAATACTGGTTTTCATTAAATAGCTCTGGATACTCCTTCTTGTAATGGTCTAATATATCATATAGCCTTTTAAAGTATTCCTTCCTGCTGTCCTCGTCTAATTCATTGGCATCCTCTTTTAACAGTTCAGTATAGATACCTAAACCTGTATTCTCTGTTTCATTGTCATTGGTGCTATTTTCCTTATCTGTTTGTCCATCTGCAATATTTGAATTGTTATATGAATTATTGTCATTGGTGCTGTCACTATATGTGCTGCCGGTATATGTATTATAATCATATGACATTACCTTATCTGAAATTGCATTTATTAGTCCAATATCAGATAAAATTTCATTATCCTGTTCCAGCTCATCTACAACACCACTTATAATTTCGGGTACTACTTCTTTTTGAAATTTGTCAAGATATTCTGTATTGTCATTTATTTCTTCCTGACTTAGCTCTACAAAGCCATAGTCCTCCGGTTTTTGTCCCTGACTTTTTAAATAATTGGCATTGCCAACATTATAGGAAAGCATTTTAGCTGTAAATAGCTTTCCCCCCTGCAGCTTTTCTAAAAGCTCCTTTTCTCTTTTATCCAGTAAGGAGTCATCAACACTGTCAACCTTTTTATAAAGTGCTGTGGCTTCCTCCCATTTTCCTTTTAGTGCTAATAATCTAGCCTTAGCCAAGGTATATTTTATACTGCCTGCAAAGGTGTTCTTTTTAACCAACATATTTTCTGCCTGACCAGGGTTAGTTTTAATGGAATTATAGACATTATACATATCTATAGCATCTGTATCAGATAGCTCCATTTTATTATTTCCTATAAATATTACGGCAGTGATAGCAACTACAAGCTGAATGGCAATAGCTGCTATTGGTACTAATTTTTTCTTTTTCACTATCAGCATAATAATTGCAGCCATTAATACCGGTAATGAACCCAGAAAAATCTGAAGTACATTGTTCATTTTCATTTCCTCCTATATCCTTTTAAGTAATTGTACCATTTAATCTATAAAAATCAATTAATTTACAAATCACCACATATTCCTTCATTTACTTTTTAATTTAGAATTGTTATAATTCACTTATAAAACAATTCGGAGGTGTTGCAAATGAAACAGTTAAATGAAAAAGTTGCAATCGTAACAGGAGCAGGCCAGGGAATTGGTAAAGGTATTGCTCTTTGTCTTGCAAAAAGAGGTGTAAAGGTTATCGCAACAGGACGCCGTCCTGAGCCAATCCAGCAGACAATCGCAGAAATTAAAGAGCTAGGCGGAGAAGGCTTTGCTATGACTTGTGATTCTGCTGACAGAGCCAGGGTAGAAGAGGTTGTCAAAGCGGCTGTAGATGCTTATGGAACAGTTGATGTAGTTGTCAACAATGCACAGGCCATTGTTCCTTCTGCACCAGTTGAGGACACTACCTATGACAATATGCTTAAAGCTTGGGAGAGTGGCGTAATCGGCTCTCTTAACTATATGCAGGCTGCCTTTCCTTATATGAAGGAACAGCACGAAGGAAGAATTATCAATTTTGCTTCTGCAACAGGCATGTTTGGTATTGCCGGACAGTTGGCTTATGGCTCTAACAAAGAGGCTCTTCGTGGTCTTACAAAAATTGCAGCAAAGGAATGGGGACAGTATGGAATCTGTGTAAATGTTGTTCTTCCCGGAGCTGAATCTCCTGCTGCAAAGGCATGGGCTGAAAAATTCCCAGAGGAATATGCAAAGCAGGTTAATTTAAACCCTATGAAACGATTCGGTGACCCAGAAATGGATATTGCACCAGTGATTGCATTTTTAGCAGGTCCAGATTCCTGCTACTACTCAGGACAGAGTGTAATCGTGGACGGTGCTAATTCAATTATGCCATAAAATTAATTTATCTGTTTTCTAAAAAAAGACAAACAAAAAAGATGTGGTAGACACATCTTTTTTGTTTGGTTATTTGGTTGACTTTGTATAATAAATAAAAGGGAGGAGTTTGTGCAAGCACAAACCGTAAAATTATGAAAAAACTCGAAGGACTGTTGTCCTTTCGATGTATTAAGTATATTTTTTAAAAGTTAATAATCAATGTTTATATTTTAAATGTTTATTTAACAAAATATGAACAAATAATGATGAAATCCTTTTTCAAAAGCATACCTGAATTTGCCTTTGGCAATCAATTTTTCTAAAAGCAGCCTTTAAAGCCTTACCCTTCTAATAATCCATATGCGCATTCCACACTACTGTTTCCACAGCCATTTCATAGCAATTTAAGTGTTTAGGAAACACTCCTGCTACCTTTTCTGTTATCTCATCTAGTACAAATCCATAGACTGTTGGCATATAATTATCTTCAATTTTATAAGGCTCAATATGCTTTTCTAAATCATTGTATATTTTACTGTATTTATCTTTTTCCTCGTAAGGGTTATGTAAATTATCCCAAAGTCTGTACTCTTTACTTCCCATATTGCTGGTATTCTTTTTGTTTACTTCTTTTATATCCGGCATAACTATATCTTTATGTCTATTTTTATATAAACTATAATATACATTTATTACTGAAAAGCGGTCATTTACCAAATATTTGTTTATTAAATCTCCCACATAAAATTTGCCAGCCACAGTATCTACATCGACTAATGGTATGCTATTACTATTTAAATCAATTTTTGCTCTCATCTTAATAATATCGGCTTTACTGCTTTTAATACATGAAATGCCTGCTAGCACAGAAGCCATATACAGACACCAATCTCCCATTATAACCTTTTTGTCATCAAGACAAGCCTGCTGAATTTGAGCTGAAATTTCCTTAGCCGCAAATTCTACCTTAAGCATAGGATTATCCTTTGACTTTTCCTCAAGCTGTTCAAAAAATACTTTTACCTGTTCTGTCATTTTTCCTCCTTTATTGAACACGACACTATTTTGAAACGAATTTTATCATTTACAACCAATTTTGTAATCTTCTCCGTTAATGTTTTACTTTTGCCTAATAATGGTACTCGTTTCTGTTAAACCATACAGTAAACTTACATCTGCTTTCTCCCTTGCATTTTCCCTTGCATTTGTCCTCAATAAACTCTATCAATTCATCAATCGAAGATTCTTTTAAACAATATAAAGACCTGTCGCTAAAATCCAAAGACATTACACCTATTACCTTACCTTTCTTTGTCATAATCAGTTATTGGCTTTTGCAGATTTTTTCCTGCTTATTGCCGCTTTAACAGTCCACCTATCTGTCTTATTATCTCATATTATGAGTGTATTCTACCACAGATACTACAAAAAAGCACCTCAAAAACATAAGTTTTTGAGTACAATACTGTTTCCAAATCTTCACATATCACCATTAACAAAATAACCGTAATTATAAAAAATTTTATGCTCATTACAACCAATACAAGGACATAAGCAGCATTAATTTTGTATACAAAACAACTGTGACCATCTAATGACATAAACATCATCTCATATAAAATCTTTTAAACAAAAGATGCCAATATTGACTCTTGAAGGTTTCATTGTAGCATCAGGTTTTGACTTAACCTACTTTGAACTTGGATATACATTATGTAATCAATCCCACAAAAATAATCGCCCCCACCCAGTGAACTTGGGCGATTATTTTAATCAATCCATATACTGGGCTAACCATCTATCGTCGACACCTTTTCCCATTGTTTTAACAAGCTCCGCAAAAATTATAAAAAACGGATTAAAAAATCCCACAAATCCAAGGAAAACCTTGAATCTGTGGGATTGATTTTTGTTCTTGAAATTATCTTTGCTAATGTTTTGAGAGTGTGAAAAGCCCGGAAATTGGGGATTTGTGTATGGTAGTGTTACATATCTGTTACATGTATAGTGCTACCTATAGTGTTCCTCAACGAGTCTATAAAAGGTTATTCTTTTCGTGTTTCTTCTACATAATCATCCCATATATTTCCTTCACTAAGAAAATTCCTATTTAATGCAGCATCAATCACAGATTCCGTTATATTTTTTATGTCATAATTCTTAAATTCCTGAATAAACTTCTTAATGTTACTTTTAAATTTCTTTAAATTCTTTTTTCTCATAACAACTACTTTATGAGAAAAATTAGCATCTGGAGCTACATTATTTGTAACGATAGCCATTATTCTTAGCACTCTAGCATCATGATATACTTCCTCAAACTATCCACAATGATTTTCCATCTGCCCCACTTCTGATTTATATATATACTGTCTACTATCTTTCACCTCACTTTTGCATTCTATCATAATATATTTATCATGCCCTATTTTCCATAGATTATCTGGTCCTTTTCTAATCATTTTATCCGGTCTCTGGCAATCAAAACCTAATATTTTTCCAGCATAATCCATAGCTTGTTCAAACTTTTCTGCCCTAACACCATAAGATAAATTTTCTAACATATCATCAACCTGTAATATTAACTCATTATATGTTCCACAATTTTGAAATATTTTTTTGATATTACTTGCTCTAGATACGTTAATACCCAAAAACGGCTGGTAAATCACTTCTCTAGCTGGTTTTAATAACTGCCTATTCTTTTCAAATGCTGCGCTTTGAAATTTATCTGTTTCTATCCTACTTATCATATATTTTCTTCTCGCTATTTCTTGCAGATACCAACCTTTATCTTCTTCTCGTAATTTTTCATTATCTAAAAAATTCTGTATAATTAATGCTGATTCTTCGTATTTAGAGTCAATAAAAAGCTGTTCTGATTGTTTTTCCATCATCAACATTGCTTGATTACTTATAGTTTTATCATCTTCAACCCCATCCATTTCATTCTTATAGTATTCTTTCCAACCATCATCTCTCATAACAGATTGTTTAATTAAATCCATAAGATATTTCTCATCTTTCTCTTCCCCATCATCTGACATCTCTACAATAGATAAACCAATCTCTATTTGTTTCCTTGTTTGCGGAGAAAAATAATTTCGTGTTTCGGAACTCATAATGAACTTCACTAAATCTGCTCCAATAATAAAAATACAGCAATAATCCTTTTCTCCTCGAACTCCTCTTCCTAAACCTTGTTCAATCTTTTGTGCTATTTTTCTTCTAATAAATTCACACTCTATTCTTCCTTTTTCTTCATATATATCACTCATACTACCAAAAAAAGGCAATGAATCCAATATCAAAATTCTACATGCATCATCTGGCAAATCTATTCCATCATATCGGTTTGCAATCACTAATGTTCTCCCATATTGACCATCTTGTCTCCTTGTTATTTCATTAAAAATATTATTTGTGTTTAAGATATTACAATACAAATTTGAATAGTCATTTTGTTTTTCCTTACTTGGAACAATCGCACATGTTCCGAACTTCTTCCATTCAAATTTACATAAATACTCTATTACTTTTCCCCTTGAAAAATCATCTTGGATTAATGAAGGTATTATAATCATTTTTTCTCCTGACCATTTTTTATCAGCACAACTTATAGGTTTACTAATTGAATTTATCGAAAAATCCAAGTTTTTTACAAAAAACATATCATCCTGCGTTGTTGCAGACATCAAGATTCTATGTTTGGCCCTATGAAAACTACTAAAACGCTCTACATTAAATGCATGCGGTATAATTTGAATTTCTTTTCCATTTAAATAAGCATCACATTTTTCAATTTCATCTCTTATAAGCGGCCATGTAAATTTTAAATAATCTCTATCAACATCTTTTGAAAGCAAACTGATAACTTCACTCTTCCTATCAATCCATGCCCAATACGGTATTAACATAACACTTTCATAATCCTCATTTTCCTGTATATCAGTAAAAGTACCTTCTCCTTGTTCTTTTAATACATCATCAAACAATCCAATAATCTCATTATAAATTGATTCACTTCTTCTATTAATCCTCACAGTATATGCTTGTTTAATAGCATCTAAACATGCGTGAGCATCATCCATAACTATTGTATTAACTTTCTGATATTGATTGTCTAGTCCAAAAATTGTTTTTCCATTGAAAATTTTTTGGACATATGTAAGCAAAATAGCATTTCCTTCTATAAAATCATTAGGAAATGCGTTACTTTCTGTTATCATACATACTTTTATTCCAAACTTCTTCGCTTCATAAAATACCTGATCTGCTAAAAACTTATTAGGACAAACATAAACACAAGGTCCCCCTCCCTCGTTTAATTTTGATTGCAGCATTAACAAACCAATTAAAGTTTTTCCTTCTCCTGTATGCAATTTAACTATCAGATCTCTTTCAGCCCTATGTATATCATTCCACATTCTCAATACTTTTTCTTGAGTTGGTCTCAATGGTCCTGTCGTACTACTCCTATCCAATTCGTTATATAAATCAATGGGATTTATGTGTTTTTTGCTAATATCTTTACTTAATTTTTTCTTAAAATCAATCATTTTATTATACCTCTAATACAATACTTTCTAACCTAAATACCTCTTTCATTATTCCATTCTCCATATCATCAATACTATAAATAGTATCCATAACTTCGAATGTCTCTCTCAAATTTCCTCTGGCACTCTTCCATCCAATTCCATCTGTAAACCAGACAAATGTAAATCCATCTATTGTATCTGCTTCCTGTGAAAGCATCTTATAACTTCTTGCCGTTTCATTTAACTTTGAACCACCACTCGCATAGAAATTGGTTTCAATTGCATATATCATCTTATCCGTCTTAATCACAAAATCAAATCTCTTTGCTGCTTTTCCCTGATTCGAAAGTGCTGATAAATCAATATTCCACTTGGCTTCAATGTCCTTCAGATACATTTCTTTGAAATAATTTACATTCTTTTCAAATCCTGCTGCCACGATGTATTTTTCAACCAAATCCTCCATCTGATGACCGCCACGATTTTTACGACCATTAGAGTCCAGACCTGTTTCAATACCTAATGCATAGTCAACTAGGTTATTCACAATATGATTTGCAATCATATCAAATAATCCCGTTTTACGCATAAACGCCTTATACTGTTCCACATCATAATTCATAGTTTTAAAGTTATATAGAAATGCACCTTCCTCATCCTGTGCATAAATCTCATTCCCACGAACTGCAAGTAATAACGGAATGCACTTTAATGTTTCTGGATACTTGGTTACAATCTTTTCGAACTCATCTTCTATATTCTTTGATCCAATTAATGAATTCAAAATGTTGAGTTCTACCTTGATTTCATCAACATTCTTGATTACCTTTTCAAAATCTATGTAATAATCATAGCTTGAAATACTTGGTCTGAATTTGCTCAGCCATTCATCAAAATTTCTATCTGTCATTTAGTACCTTCTCCAATCTTCTCTTAGATATCTCTAAGTATTCTTCACTTACATCAATTCCTATAAACTTTCGCCCAAATCTTACTGCCTCCATCCCTGTGGTTCCTGAGCCACAAAATGGGTCTAATATAACCTGTCCCTCTTCCGTAGATGCCAATACTATTCTCTCCAGCAAATATTCTGGTTTCTGTGTAGAATGTTTTCCTTCTGTCTTCTCGGATGGCTTTGTCAATGAGCCTGTCCACACATCCTTCATCTGCTTACCACCATTCATTTCTTTCATTTTCTGATAATTAAAAAATTGCCGCGACTTCTTTTCATTTTTCCTAGCCCATAAAATAGTTTCGGTAGAATGTGTGAAGCATCGACATGCTAAGTTTGGTGGTGGATTTGTTTTCTGCCATGTAATGTTATTGATTATTTTGAAGCCTTCCTGCTCCAATGCCATACCAATCGAATATATATTGTGTAATGTTCCTGATATCCATATTGTGCCATTTGGCTTTAGTACTCTCTTACATAACCTAATCCACTTCCTGTTAAACTTATGTTTTTCTTCGACACTGGTTCCGCCTTCTGAAAACTTATCCCATGAGCCCTTATTTACTGAAACCATCTTTCCACCCTGACAGGTAATTCCGTCATTACTTAAAAAATATGGTGGGTCCGCAAATATCATATCTACAGATTCCGGTTTCATTTTTGTTAGAATTTTAAATGAATCACCAGCTATCAACTGTGATTCATCAGTCTCAAAGTATAATGGCACTTTCTTAGTAAATAAGTTATCCATTATATGTCTCCTTGTGTGCCCATTTAATAATTGCATATAATCACTTCTTCGCCAACTCTGTTAGATGCATCTGAATTAATCATGCGCTTTACTCTTACAACATCTATCTTATAATCTTTATTTCCATATAACTCATTTATCAACTCTGTATTATGATTCGTGAGCATACAGTAGCAGCCTCTGGCAGTTAATTCATCATAAAGCTTTGCTAATCGCTTGTGGCTTTCTATATCAAACCCTTCTTTTGTGTAGGATTCAAAGGATGTAGGATTCAAAGGTGCATATGGACTATCTATAAATACAAAATCACCTTTCCTTGCATTCTTACAAGCCTGTTCAAAATCGCCATCTATAATAGTTAACCCTTTAAGATACTTAGATGTAGCCATAATAACATCTTCATCAACAGAAACTCTTCGACTATTATTATATGGAACATTGAACAATCCCTTGCCATTCACACGATATAATCCATTAAAACAATGCTTATTTATAAATACAAATAATGCTGCCAGCTCTACACCATATTCAGACCGCATAAGCTTGTCATTATAATGTTCTCTGATAGAATAATAATACTTTTTCCCATCTTCCCACATATCATTATCTAGCCTGTTGACCTCTTTCAGAAAAGCATCAGGTTCATTACATATTGTTCTGTATGTGTTAATCAAAGCTTTATTTATATCGTTAATCAGAGCATTTGCAGGCAGTAGATCAAATATTACAGCACCACCACCTACAAACGGCTCATAGTAATCATTATATTTTTCAGGCATTCTATCTCTTATCTGCGGAATAAGCTGACGTTTTCCTCCAGCCCACTTCACAAATGGAGCAATACTTGAATTACTCATTTTGATTCCTCTTCTCTAGTCACTAAGTGACAAAATCTCATAAATTTATTATACTTGCTAACATAAAAAATAACAATCAAAACTTTCACTCCATGTGAATCCCATATAATTCCAATTACTTCTCAAAGACAAATATATACTCATGTGCAAGAAGCAAAAAGTTATTATTCTGTTTTTCCCAGTAACCAGTAGATTTACAATTATGCTGCTCTTTTATAATTATTTCTTTGTTGGTAAATCCAGCACGCAAAAAACTCTCCATCATACGAAATCCTAACGGAACAACTTTTCCACATTTTCTTATATCACCAATCATAACAGCACACATCTTTCCCTTTTTCAACACACGATATGATTCATATGCCACCTTATCCATTGCATCTATGAATGGCTTTACTCCCAGCATAGAAATATCCCCTTCTATTCCTTCGCTGTACTTTATAATATCAGCATATGGTGGATGAGTGCAGATAAAATCTATATGAGCATCTTTGATAAAATTCAATTCTGCTGCATTTCCCTCTCGTATATATATTTTTGAACTTGTATCACATTGGAATTGTAAATTTGTTTCTGAAATTGAAACTGACTGTGGATTAATATCTATACCTACCGCATTACGACCTAGTAGTTTTGCCTCGACCAGTGTGGTTCCACTACCCATGAATTGATCTAAAATCCAGTCACCTGTTTTAGAATATCGAAGTATCAGATTTCTTGGTACATATGGTGACCAATTTCCCCGATACTTTCCTGAATGTGTTGCCCAACTTCCTCTGTTCTGAAACGACCAGACTGTTGTTGGTTCAAGCTTAAAATTATTTGGTTGTAAACTTATAAGTCATGCCCCTTTTCTTGATTTGAATACATCTTAATGCCGCTTGCATTGATGACATAACTAATTTTACCTCAGGTTAATTAAAAAAGCCATCTCTTTTTTCTTTCACAATAAGTGAATTTTAATCTCATTCATAGCATGAGATAATATTCACAAATAGTGAATGAGGTGTAGCTATGCATTTTAATAATGATACTGACCTATATCGTACTATAGGTTCAAATATAAAACATTATAGACAACAAGCTAATTTAACACAGATGCAGCTTGCAGAAAAGGCTCAAATCAGTATCAGTTATCTTTCTAAAGTTGAGGCTTCTGGTTGTGATAAAAGTCTTTCCATATCTGTACTTAATCAGATTGCAAATGGACTCAATATTGAAATCAATGACTTTTTTAAGGAGGATGAGACAAATGCCAAGACAAGCTAATTGCTTTGGTGGCGGAGCTAACACCAATAAGAAATGGACTCCATTTCGAACAAACAACATCCCTAAATACGGCATTACAAAATGCTGGATTTATCATTGACAATCATTTTTGAAGTATATGATAGAAAACAGTTACTAGGTTACTCTATAAATCAAGACGAATTTTCTACAATATTTTTGAAACGCAATGGAATTAATGACCGAGCCATAAACTCCAAACAATGGAAGTCTGATGAAGCAACAAAAGTCTTACACAAGACACCTGATTCAGTGTTACTAATTTGTTTCTAACTTGTTACTAACAGACAAAATTTCATAAAAACGGATTAAAAAATCCCACAAATCCAAGGAAAACCTTGAATCTGTGGGATTGATTTTTGTTCTTGAATTATCTCTTTGAGAACTGTGGAGCTCTTCTCGCAGCTTTGAGACCGTATTTCTTTCTTTCCTTCATTCTTGGATCTCTTGTTAAGAAACCAGCCTTCTTTAATGTTGGTCTGTAATCTCCGTCTGCCTGTAATAAAGCTCTTGAGATACCGTGTCTGATAGCACCAGCCTGACCTGTGTATCCACCACCGTGAACATTTACAAGTACATCAAACTTATCAGCTGTTTCTGTAGCTGTAAGTGGCTGACGAACGATAACCTTTAATGTTTCAAGACCAAAGTATTCATCAATACTTCTTTTGTTTATAGTAATATTACCTGTACCAGGTACTAAATATACTCTTGCAATACTCTTTTTTCTTCTACCTGTTCCGTAGAACTTTCCTGCTGTTTTAGCCATTGTAATTTCCTCCTTCCAGTCCTAATTAAAATGTTAATGTCTCAGGCTTCTGAGCTGCGTGTGGATGTTCAGCGCCAGCGTAAACATGAAGCTTTGTGTACATCTGTCTTCCTAAAGGTCCCTTTGGAAGCATTCCTTTAACTGCGAATTCAATTACTCTTTCAGGATGTTTAGCGAGCATTTCTTTAAGAGTTGTTTCCTTTAAGCCGCCAACATAATCTGAATGATGATAATACATCTTCTGTTCTAATTTCTTACCTGTTACTTTAATCTTTTCAGCATTGATTACGATAACATAATCACCTGTATCAACATGTGGTGTATAAGTAGGTTTGTTCTTACCTCTTAAAACCTTAGCTACTTCTGATGATAAGCGTCCTAATGTACATCCATCAGCATCAACTACATACCATTTTCTTTCGATTTTTTCTGGACTTGCCATAAAAGTCTTCATGGATTTTTCCTCCTGTTTGATTAATAATATTCTTGGCTTTTAAAATTCAATCTGGGTTTTGATGTGAAAATTAAAAACCCGAGCTAGTCTTTAGCTCCTCTAGTCATTTGCATTACGCAAATCTTGGATTTATGATAGCCCTTTGCAGATAATCAGTCTGCTTACAAGCTGCCACGATTAAACATTATATCCTAATAGTTTCAATGTGTCAACTTGTTTCTAATGTATTTTACATCAACTTGTTTCTAATGTATTTTACTATTCTCAATTCCCCTATTTAATATCCAACCCTGCACAAGTAATTGAACCTTGTATAATAATTGTTGGTCCATCTCCTCCCTTACCCTTTGCAATATCCACGCCTGCTGCCGATGTACTAATATTACTCTGCACATTCCAATTCTGTGGGATATATAATTCTATACCCGAAAAGCTGGCATTTATATTAACTACCACTGTGCCTGACGGTACCTGTGCCTTATCAAAATAAACCTCCATACCACCAAAATTACATTTTATATTAACAACCTTTAAATTTGGGGAATCAATGTATCTGGCACTTCCACTAAAGGATGTAGCAATATTTACCACCTCTCCTTCATGATACTCAGCCTTTATGCTGCCGTCCTCGTAAACAGTTTGATTTTCTGTATCCTCATAAACTGTCTGTCCATCTGCTTCTACATTTACATAGCTTGTATTCATTGTATTATTTGCAAAGGAAACCTTTTTTTTGGGAAATATAAGATTTAAGCCTATGCTGCCAAGTGCTGCTGCCAGAAGCACAGGCCATGGTGTGATTTTTCCCAAATGGAGGAAATCTGAAAACAATATACACAAAAATGCTATTGAAAACAGCATACCTGTAAACGAACGCTCTATTATACTATTAATAAAGCAGCCTAATAATATTATTCCTACAATAATGTTAAATGGCGTAAAGCCATCTGTCTTTATCCAGCCTAGTTGGTCGGCCAACATTAAAATTGCTCCTAAAATTAATAATATTCCCCAAAATACTTTTCCAAATGATATTTTCTTCATAATACCTTTTTCCTTTCTAATATGACTTTTTTCGTTCTTTCAGCAATCCATAGTACCTTCTTGAAACATATACCTTCTTGTCTGAATTTTTAAAGCTGATAATACTTGTTGATGAAATATTTCTTTCTATTGAATATATCATATTCAAATTAACTATTGCTGACTTTGAACATCTGCAAAAAAATCCGGGAAGTAGCTGTTCCATTTCATAAAGCTTCATTTTTACATAATATATATTATCTATGGTATGTACCACAATCTTATCACCATCAGTTTCTACAAATAAAATAGCGTCAATAGCAATAAAATATTCCGTCTTTTCTCTTGTACATACAAGAGTCTTTTTTTCATTAATAACATCAGTAATGCTTTGCTTTATGTTTACAACTTCTTTGTTAATATCGCGACATCTTATAATGACTTCATCTTCTGTTAAATTTTCATCTACTTCTATGCGTACTTTCAAACTCATTATTTCCTTTCGCTTTATAAAGGGATTTTATCAAATTTAAAAGGTTTGTAAACCCATTTCCCCTATATGGTCAAAATCCACTTGTAAATGGTACATATTTGTATTGAATGGTTGATTTATTGATTTTAATTATATTGCTAAATCACTTAAAATAGGCTACAATATGGTAAATTGTTATTGGCTGACTTAGAAGTTTTTTTAATGTTTGCTTATTAATAGCAGATTAACATTTCTTCTATGTCAAGAATATAAATAAAGGAGATTTTATATGAACAAAACCTATGAAATCAGTGATGATTTAAAAAGAATGATAGGCAAAGAAAATGTTGTATGGAATGGCAAGCCTAAAAAGTCTTGTTTTGTACTTGAATGTATATTTAATCCTGCACTCGGGCTTTCAATTATCTGGTTTCTCGTTGATATGGTTTTTATGTCTGCTGCCTTAACAGCTACAACTTCAACCTCACCAGGGCGATACTTTGTATTAATGTTTATATTTTTACATATGATGCCCGTATGGATGTATCTGGGCGGTATAATATCCTCAATCAGAAAATACAGAAATACTGAATATGTAGTTACCGACAGAGGTATCTATATGACTGGTGGTTTTTTTACAAAACGGTATGATTTTAAGCCATTTACAGACCTTTCCCATGTAAATGTGAACAGAGGTGTTTTGGACCAGTTTTTAGGTGTAGGTGATGTTATTTCTGAATGTCACCACGGACATGCCTTTAAGCTTATTGATTTACCAGATTACTTAGAAGTATGCAGCCTTATTAAACAGTACCAGACAGATATTTATGCAGATACACAGTTTCCTAATGGCTTTAGACCTACAATTAATAGTGGTTATCAGACCTCTTATCTTCCATATGAAAGAGCTCCTCGTAATGCAAGCTACAGCTATCAGGATAACTATTTTAACCAGCCTACAGATAATGGAAGAGATTATTCTGACAACAGAATTATAAACAACACAATTAATCGCCCTTACAATGGCAATAATTCTTTTAATGCTGGCACCCCTTATAACAGGGACAATACTTATAACGCTGACAGCTCTTATAACAATAATACTTATAATACTAACAGCTCCTACAGCACCAACAATACATATAATGCTGATAGTTCCTATAGTAAGGATAACTCTTATAGTTCTAATACCTCCTATAATAACGCTGGCCGCTCTAGTGATGTTTATGGTGTTGACAACTCGTTTGATGCTAATAATTCACGCAACGCAAACAGTCCTTACTCTGGAGATAAACCTTTTAACACTGGCAGCTCTTATGACACTAGCAGTTCTCACAATACTGGCAGTTCATATGGCACTGTCGAGTCCTACGGCACTGCTAATTCATATAGCACCAGTAATTATTACAACAATGCTAATTCATATGATAGCAGCAATGCTAATAATAACTATAGCTCTCAAAATACATATGATGACTATCCTTCAAGTAGTACAAAACGCTATAAAGACTTTGACAACAGCATTGGTGGTAGTGATTTCGATGAGTGGAATATGCAATAAGCCTTATTCTCACCACACTATACAACTATAAAAAAGGCTGTCCCATTAATGAAAAGATATTTTATTTCATTAATAGGGCAGCCTTTTTTCTGCCATTACCCTTAATTTTTCTAACTAATTAGTAAACATCTGTACCCAGTATATTCCGTAGCTTCCACCTTTTACAACTCCAACTCCTATTTGTCCAAAGGAAGAATTCATTATATTTTCTCTATGTCCTTGAGAATTCATCCAGGCGTTCATTACCTCTGCTGGTGTCTGCTGGCCAGCAGCAATATTTTCACCTACTGTCATATAAGAAATATTATATTCCTTAAGAATAGTAAAACAAGACTCACCATTTGGTCTTGTATGTGAAAATAGGCTTGTAGTTTCTGTCGCTCTAATTCCCGCCACCTTACATAAGTCATTATTTTTCTTTAATGGCTGTAAGCCCTGCTTAGCTCTTTCTTCATTGACTATTCTTATAACCTCATCAACATAGCTATCCTCAGTTGTAGTAGTCTGACCTGTGCCTTGTGAATTTCCGTTACTATTTCCATCGGAATTTGTATTCCCGTTCACATTACAGGTTGTAGCTTTATTGGAATTATTATTACTGTTATTTGAATTAGTATTATTTTTACTTGAGGGATTTGCGTCAGCCTGTCTTGTTGTCTGTAATTGAGTAGTCTGCTTTGTAGTTAATTTCTCTGTTGATTTTTCTGCAGCTGCTTTTGTTGCAGCAGTTGTATTTTTGCTTACAGCTTCTATGTCAGCCTCACCCATTTCATTATCAGTACTCTTTTTAGTTGTGCTGGCTATATTATTCTCTGCTTTCTTATCTGTAGAGTTACTATTTTTTCCTACCTGAGTAACTATCAATACAATTACTCCAATAACCACCATAATTGAAATCGTAGCTGCCACTATTTGTGCAATATTTTTCTTATTATTTTCCATTGTATATTCTCCTTTTTTCTTTAGTTCCCATTTATGTTACAACGCTATTATAACATCTTTTTCTTTATTTTTATCTGTAAATTAATTGTTTTAATTTTTCCAGTTAAAAAATCCATTTTATATTTCTCCTTTATGCTATTGAATATTTTTCTACCACAAAAAAAGCCAGACAAGGAACAGACATCTCAGTCTGCGCCTTATCTGGCTGTTGTTTTCTCGAACAACTCGCCCTCCGAGCGATATGTCAAATACTATTATATAATATATTTTATGTCAATATATTATCTAGTCCTTTTTCTCATTCTCTTTCACACATTCTCAATTCCATAAAAATCAGTCTAATGCAATAATAGTTATGGAATACTTACCACCATTTAATATAGTATCTTGGTACAATAAATTATTATAAGAAAATTGCAATTTTATATCATCAGATGCTGTATATACTGTATTATATGCAACTATCAATCTGTTTTCTTGTCCAGTTGCCGAAAAATATAAGCTTGTTCGTGTTGTCATCATACAAGCACTTGAATCATATCCATCTACAAGTGCTACACCACCTATAATATTTTCCTTCTTTGCTTCAATAGCAACACTTCCACTAAAGAACATACTATATGAATGTCCTTTTTTTAGAGTAATTGTTTTTTCCGAACCATCATATACAATCAGATTTCCCTTATTTATTTTTTCATCAAATGAAAATGCTTCTCCCCATGTACTACCAGTTTCTCCTCTTGCTGCAAAATAGCCTGCACACATACCATCTTTTCCGTCTTGACCTGCGACACCTGTATCACCTTTATCTCCTTTGTCACCCTTGTCACCTTTTTCACCTTTATCTCCCTTTTCTCCATCTACGCCATTAACTCCCTTAAGTAATGACATATCATAAAGATTAAACCATATTTCATTACCACTGTAACGCCACTGCAATATATTTTCATTTACTCGAAATTCTGGTGTTTTGCCGTTATCACCATCCTTTCCATCGACTCCAGACGGACCAGTAATATCAGAAACAGCAATCAAATTTTGCCACTGTTCGCCATTATAACGCCACTGTATGTATGAATCTGTTTTTTTTACTTCTATATTCTTACCATCTACTCCGTCCTTACCATCCACTCCGTCCTTTCCATTTATTCCATCCTTGCCATTTATTCCATCCTTGCCATTTATTCCATTCTTACCATCTACTCCATCTTTCCCATCTATACCATTCTTGCCATCTACTCCGTCTTTCCCATCTATACCATTCTTGCCATCTACTCCGTCTTTCCCATCTATACCATTCTTGCCATCTACTCCGTCTTTCCCATCTATACCATTCTTGCCATCTACTCCATCTTTCCCATCTATACCATTTCTTCCATCTACTCCATCTTTTCCATTCTTACCATCCACTCCATTTACCCCAACTAAATCATCAATCTTAACCAAATCATGCCAACTATCACCACTACCATTTTTCCACTGTATATACTCACCATTGTTTCGCACATCAAATAAGTTAGTGCTTACATTTGCTTTTTCACTTATACAGCCACTAAAAATGACTGTGTAAAGCATTACTACTATACACATAATTTTAAATTCACATTTTCTCATAATCAACTTCTCACTTTCAACTGTTTTTGATTGCTTTGCTTATAGGTCAATTATATATCTTATCAAATAAACTCTTCCTATATTTATCCTCTGTACATGTCAAATATTTACCTATATTATAATTTATTTATATACTAATTACAATATTTCATATTACTTACAAATAAATAATGCCAGATATTTTGTGTTTACATTACATTTTTAATAATCAAACACAAACTTACCTGACATTTTTATTTGCTATTTTTAGATATTTATTCTAAACCTTCTATCTTTTATCAATCTTATAACACATTATATCCTAAACATATTACTGTTCTTTATAGTCCTTTTTCTCTGCTATTTTTGCCCCGGCAAAGCCTGCAAGTACAGAGCCTAAATCAATACCTGTTGATTCCTTCATGCCGTCTGTAACCTGATTAAGTGTATTCATTATATCCTTCATAAGCTTAGAAGAATTTCCGTCGCCATACATTGTAATCTTGTCAACCTTAGCAAGTGGCTCTGCAATATTTTTAGCAATTTCCGGCATTGCCTTAAAGTACATTTCAAGGACAGCAGCCTCACCCATTTGCTTCATAGCTTCTGCCTTCTTTTCAATACCCTCTGCCTCTGCCAATGCCTTTGCTCTTATTGCATCAGCCTCAGCCTGACCTTTGCTGCGAATACCTTCTGCTTCCTGCTCCATTGTATATCTGTTAGCATCGGCTGTTGCCTTTTCAGCCTCAGCCTTCTTTTCCTGCTCAAACTTGTCAGCCTCAGCATTTTTTTGTCTTTCAAAAAGCTGTGCTTCTGATTGTCTTTGAGTTTCGTAAAGCTTAGCATCTGCCTCCTGCTGTTTTGCATATTTTTCAGCCTCAGCCTGCTTCTTTACAGTAGCCTCAAGTGTTCTTTCTGTAAGCTCAACTTCCTTTTCCTTTAAGGCAATAGCCTTTTCCTGACGGGCTAAGTTTGCATCTGCTGTTGCAATTTCAACCTTTTTACGCTCTGTTTCCTGCTGAATACTATAGGCTGCATCAGCACTAGCCTGCTTAGTATCTGCTTCTATCTGTGCTTCCTGTGATTCACGATTTGCATTTGCCTGAACAATGGCCTTTCTCTTTTGAGCCTCTGCCTGTGCGTTTGCAATCTCAAGGTCTGAACTTACCTCTGCATCATTTGCCTCTTTACGAGCCATTGCCTTTGCTTTTGCTATTTCCTTCTCACTTTCAGCTCTTGAAATAGCCGCATTTTTCTGGATTTTAACAATATTGTCAACACCAAGATTTTCAATAACACCATTTTCATCTACGAAATTTTGGACATTAAAGCTTACAATATCCAGTCCCATGGCTGCAAGGTCTGGTTCTGCATTTTCCTTTACCAGTTCTGCGAACTTTTGTCTGTCTGATACCATTTCTTCAAGGTTCATTTTACCTACGATTTCACGCATATTACCTTCTAGGACTTCTCTGGCTACTGCTGCAATATAATCGGTGGTTTTGTTAAGAAAGTTTTGTGCTGCAAGCTGAAGTCTTACTTTATCTGCACTTACCTTAATATTAACTGCTGCATCAACATTAATGTTAATGTAATCAGCTGTAGGAACTGAATTGCTTGTTTTTACATCAATAGGAATTAACTGTAAATTTAATTCGTCCTTCTTTTCCAAGAAAGGAATTTTAATACCTGCTCTACCTATCAATACCTTTGGTGACTTTCTTAATCCTGAAATTATGTATGCTCTGTCTGGTGACGCCTTAACATAGCCTGCTATCATCAAACATAAAATAAAAAATACTACTATTCCAATTATAATATATGGAACATATGTGATTAAAACACTTGCTAAAATACTCATCTTTTTCTCCTTGTCATTTTATTCAAAATCAACCTTTTACAATACCTTTATCTCCAACACCGCATATAGTCTTTGCATTTTTTGTTTATGACCACCTCCACAAACTAATGTACCATCTTTCAATATATGTATTCATATAAAAGATAATTTATTATAACATTATCTGACAATATATTCCATAATTATTAACCTTTTGACCTCACAATTTTTAATAACTTATTTTTAATATTTTTTCTTGTGTTTTTTATTGTTTGTATGTGCTTGGTAATGTTTTTTATTTATTGATATATGCTTGGAAATGCTTTTCTACTATTTGTATATAGCATAATGCTTTTTTGATTGATTTTATCATTAATATTGTTTATAATAGAGCAATGAGAAAATTATGATGTATGACTCACGGATTTTCACTAAGAAGTCTGTGAGCCTTTGTATTTTAGCTTTATGGTATAATGCAGCCCTTAAGGACATAGCCTGTATCATAATGCTATTCTAAGAAAAATTAATGTGAAGGAATGGAGATTGGTGTGGAAAGAGAAAAATTCAGTTCAAGACTAGGGTTTATTTTGGTTTCAGCGGGGTGTGCAGTAGGATTAGGTAATGTGTGGAAATTCCCATATATGTGTGGTCAGTATGGTGGTGCTGCTTTTATTCTTATTTACCTTTTATTCCTGCTGATAATTGGTTATCCAATTATGGTTTGTGAGTTTTCTGTAGGAAGATGTAGTCAGGCAAGCTGTGCAACTTCCTTTAAAAGGCTTGAAAAAGAAGGTAGCAGATGGCATAAATTTGGTATTCTGGGTATGATTGGCAACTATGTGTTAATGATGTTCTATACAATGGTTGCTGGCTGGATGTTATATTATTTTGCTAAATCCCTTATGGGTGAATTTACAGATTCACCGTTGACCACAGAACAGATTGCAGGAAAGTTCAACAATTTGTTAGCTTCTCCGGGTATTCTTACTGTTAGTATGATTATTGTTGTTGTTTTATCCTTTGGTATTTGTTCATTAGGCGTCCAGAAGGGTGTGGAAAAAATATCTAAGATTATGATGCTTTGTCTGCTTGCCCTTATTGTAATACTGGCTATTCACTCAGTTACACTTCCAGGTGCAGGTGAAGGTATTAAATTTTATTTAGTTCCTGATTTTAAAGCAATTAAGGCAAAGGGTATCGGAAATGTTATATTTGCTGCTATGTCCCAAGCATTTTTTACACTAAGTATTGGAATGGGTTCAATGGCTATTTTTGGCAGTTACATAGATAAAAGCCGTTCACTTTCAGGTGAGGCAATCAGCATTAGCATATTAGATACCTTTGTAGCAATTATGGCAGGACTTATTATTATACCTGCCTGCTTCTCCTTTGGTATCAACCCAGACTCAGGTCCATCTTTAATATTTATTACCCTGCCAAACATATTCAACCAAATGTCTGGTGGCCGCATATGGGGAACACTGTTCTTCCTCTTTTTATCCTTTGCGGCATTATCAACTGTAATTGCTGTATTTGAGAATATTATTTCTTTTGCTATAGATTTATGGGGCTGTTCAAGAAAGAAGGCTGTGCTTACTAATATTATTGCAGTTATACTTCTTTCAATGCCTTGTATTCTTGGTTTTAATGTTTTATCTGGCTTTACACCACTTGGTTCTGGCACAAACATAATGGATTTAGAGGATTTCCTTGTATCAAGCAATATACTTCCTCTAGGCTCACTTGTTTATGTAATGTTCTGCACAACTAAAAATGGCTGGGGCTGGGATAATTTTATTGCAGAAGCAAACGAAGGCAAGGGTATGAAATTCCCTAAGAAAATCAGATGGTATATGACTTATATTATCCCTATTATTGTTGTAGTTATTTATTTAAAGGGATATTATGATTTATTTAAACCAAAGGGTCTTAAATACCTTATACCATGGTCAGTTATTGCCTTTGCCTTTTTAATTCTGATTTTCTCCTTTAGATTTCGTAGTAAAAAATCTAAAAAGCAGGAAACAGATAATCAAAAATAGCTAATTTTAAAATTTAAAAAGTATTCAATAAAAAATAAGCTGTAATGCTTGTGGTGCATATGTTTATAGCACAACCTGTCATTACAGCTTATTTTCATTAACCTAATATTGATTATGTCAGACAAACTACAAAGAATTTTATATTTAGTCTATAAGCTTCCTTGCAGCAATGTCTGACATTATCTAAAAACAATTATTTTAATCTACATAAAAGTGCATTGGATATGTTAAATATTCAATATCATCCAGTTTATCTACTGTAATATATCCAGTAGGTGCACTAAGCACTGTAGGAATACGATTAACAATAGTTGCACAAGTATGCTCTACAGTAGCCGGTTTTACAACATGAAATTCTGTATCTGGCTCGCCAGTAATCTTCCAATCACACATATCTCCGTCATCCGGACCATATACCTTTCCGATACACTGAGTTTCAAGAGTAATACCCTGATATGTTTCTGTGGTAACTACTGCACTCATACCAATACAATTTCCCTTTGGAATTGTTTCTCCCAGTGTTGCTGAATAAAGGTCCTTATCATAGAAATATGGAACGCATTTTTGTGATATAGATTTTATTGTAAGTCCCATACGATTTGCCAGGGACTCATTTGAATTCCATACATATGATGGAATAACCTCCTCTGGATGTGCTACCTCAGCCTCAAACTGCTCCAGCGTAAAGCCAGCTCCATGTGCCTTTGCCAATGCTAAACCATAATCTTCAACATTGTAACTTACAGCACCTTCAATCTTTGTAATCTTATGACAGCCTGCTGCCACCTGTGCTACCATATTTACCCAGAAAATATCCTGCATACCACTTCCTACAATAGTACAGCCATTTTCCTTTGCTAAACTGTCCAGATAATTGGTCTGTGCAGAATTTGTTGTCCATGGATAGATAGCCTCCTCACAGGTTGTAATAACATTTATTCCACGCTTTACACAATCCTCAAACATTTTAAAACAATCGCTTACAAAGCTGAATAATGTAACTACTGCAATATCCGGGTCACAATTATCTAAAACTGCATCTGCATCACTTGAAATAATAACTCCCGTCTTTACCCCCAGTCCTGCATAATCGCCAACATCCATACCGACTACTTCTGGATTCACATCAATAGCACCAACGATTTCTGCACCGCTTTCGTACAAATAACGCAAGGTATATTTTGACATTTTTCCACAACCATACTGCACTACTCTGATTTTTTCATTTACCATATAATTCTTCTCCTTTACCTAAATTATTAGTCAGGCAGGTGTGAAGCCTTGTATAGGAATTGTATAGGGAATTTGCAACTATTAATAATTCCATAAGCAGACCCAAAAAACGCTGATATTTAATTAATACAACTCTAACACAAATTGTATAATCTCACATTTTCACATATCATAACGCTTAAATTAAATACAAATATATCTGTGTTGGAATTATCAATATACAAAAAAGAATACAAGAAAATAGGCTTCACACTTCCTATTAAATTAACGCTACCAATGTACTTACATTTTATTATTTATCTATCTAATAGTCAATAATCCATTAGTACTATTATCTATCTTTCTAGTAGTCGTTAATTCATTAATACTATTATTTACCTATCTGATAGATAATAATCCGTTAATACTATTGACTTTATGTATTGATAACATTTGAAATTTATTATATAATTGGTAATGTTTTATGTCAGAATACAAAAAAGTATTTTAAATTAAATTATATATTTTAGGAGGACAACTATGAGTTTTGAATTTTTACGAAAGCTACCAACTCCAGCTGAAATAAAAGAACAATTCCCTTTACCTGAGCATCTTGTAAAGTTAAAGGCTGAGAGAGATGAACAGATAAAAAAGGTATTTACAGGTGAGTCTGACAAGTTTTTAATGATTATCGGACCTTGCTCTGCTGATAATGAGGACGCTGTTTGTGATTATGTATCCAGACTTGCAAAGGTTCAGGAGAAAATTGCTGACAAGATTATTGTTATTCCAAGAATTTATACAAATAAGCCTCGTACAACTGGTGAAGGCTACAAGGGTATGCTTCATCAGCCAGACCCTGAAAAGAAGCCAGATTTATTAGCTGGTCTTACTACAATTAGAAAAATGCACATAAGAGCAATGGAGGAAACTCATCTTACTGCTGCTGACGAAATGCTTTACCCTGAAAACTATCAATATTTCTCTGATATTCTTTCATATGTTGCAGTAGGTGCTCGTTCTGTTGAGGATCAGCAGCATCGTTTAACTGTTAGTGGAATGGACATTCCTGCCGGTATGAAAAACCCTACAAGTGGTGACTTATCTGTTATGTTAAATTCAGTTATAGCAGCACAAGGCAAGCACACCTTTATTTATCGTGGCTATGAGGTAAAAACCAGCAGTAACCCACTTACACATACTATTCTTCGTGGTGCAGTTAATAAGCATGGTCAGTGTATTCCTAACTATCACTATGAGGACCTTATCCGCTTATACAATATGTATAGTGAGAAAAATCTTAAAAATCCTGCTGTTATTGTTGATGCAAACCATTCAAATTCTGGTAAGCAGTATATGGAGCAGATTAGGATTGCTAAGGAAGTTCTTCACAGCAAACGCCATTCTGAAGATATTAACAATTTTGTAAAAGGTTTAATGATAGAAAGTTACATCGAGGAAGGCAGCCAGAAGGTTGGTGACGGTGTATACGGAAAATCTATTACAGACCCTTGTCTTGGCTGGGATCAGACCGAGCGTCTGCTTCTTGATATAGCAGATTTACTTTAGGATACACTACATTCGTATACATATGTTGTACTGATGTAAATATGCTGCAGGTATATAAATTATGCTGGTAAAGTTTGAATAAGTTTACTAAACAAATATAAATAAAAAGCTATTAAAGATAATTTATATCTTCTAATAGCTTTTTATTTACTTTATATTCTATTTTCACACCTTTCTAAGTAATATATCCCACTCATCCCTATTTAAACCATAATTTATGATTTTAATAACCTCTATACTCTTTTTTCGTCCTCGTACTCTATTCCTATAAGCGTAAGTCCACAGGCTGGTGCCTTTGGTCCAGCTGCATCTCTGTTTTCCGCCTCTATAATTTCCTTTATATGCTCTGGTGGATAAACACCCAGTCCAACCTTCATCAGCGTACCTACTATTATTCTTACCATATTATAAAGAAAGCCATTGCCTGAAATTCTAATATAAATCATTTCATCTTTTTTACTAATATCCAGCGAATACACCGTTCTAACTGTATTTTCTACCTGTGTTCTGGCTGAGCAAAAGCTTCTAAAATCATGCTCGCCAATAATATACTCACTTGCCTTTTTCATTTTCTCAATATCTAATGGCATATACACAAAGTGGGAATACAATCTTTCTGTTGGCATAGGAAATTTATAATTGTAAATTTTGTATTCATAAGTTTTTGTACTATTGCAATATCTAGGATGAAAATCTGCTGCCACCTCATAGGATTCTCTAATTCTAATATCCTCTGGGAGTCTTTGATTAAGGGCAAAGGATATTTTCTGTGCCGGGATTTTTGTTTCTGTATCAAAAACAGCTGCATTGGCAAGGGCGTGAACACCTGAGTCAGTTCTACTTGCACCTATAACAGCTATCTTTTCGCCTAATAGGTTAGTAAGCTCTCTATTAATAATTTCTTCCACAGTAATACCATTAATTTGAATTTGCCATCCACAATAATTTGTTCCGTCATATGCAATTTTTAGAAAAACTCTTTTGCTCATACAATTACCTTCCATAAAAAGTTACCACCAATTACTAATACTAACAATAATATTAATACCATATAACTTATTTTATCATACTTTTTATAAATAAGCGGTTTCATTTTTGTTCGTCCATCTCCACCCTTATAACATCTTGCCTCCATTGCCATAGCCAGATCCATTGCTCTTTTTATAGAAGAAATAATAAGTGGAATAATAAGTGGCACTAAGGCTTTAGCCTTTTTAATAATTCCACCTGTATCAAAATCTGCACCTCTGGCCATTTGTGCTTTCATTATTTTGTCTGTTTCTTCCACCAAAATAGGTATAAATCTAAATGCAATAGACACCATCATAGAAATATCATGTACCGGCACTTTTATTTTCTTTAATGGCGAAAAGGCTTTTTCTAAACCGTCTGCAATATCTGTAGGCGTTGTTGTGTATGTAAGAATTGACATTCCCATAATCATTAAGGCCAGCCTTGCCATAAGCATTGCTCCCTTTAGTAAGCCTTCTATTGTAATAGCAAATATTTTCAAATCTATTAAAACAGTACCCTCTGTAAAAATCACAGAAAATATTGCACTAAACAGCAAGAAAAATACTATGGTTTTCAGCCCTTTGAAAATAAATTTAAAGGGTACCTTTGATAATTTAATTATTACTATTAAAAATATAGCAGCAATCCCATAACCAATAATATTCTTTGCTAAAAAAAGTGCAATCATATACACCAATGACCCAAAAAGCTTTACTCTTGGGTCAAGGCTGTGAATTATTGATTTTTCTTCATAATATTGACCTATTGTAATATCTCTTAACATATTATTCCTTCAACTACTTCTCTTGGTGTAATAGCAACTCCGTCACAGCTTAAACCTTTTTGCTTTAATTCATCAAATATATAAACTGATTTTGGTGCTGCCAATCCGATTTCTTCTAATTTTTTGTATTGTCTGAATACCTTTCTTGGAGTATCATCAAATATTAATTTTCCTTTGCTCATAACTAACAGCCTGTTTGCAAATTTACCCATATCCTCCATACTATGTGAAACAATAACTATTGTAAGTCCTTCCTTTTCATTAAGCGACTTTAACAGATTAAGAATTTCATCTCTTCCCTTTGGGTCTAATCCAGCTGTAGGCTCATCTAAAATAAGCACCTGTGGCATCATTGCCAAAACTCCTGCTATAGCCACACGCCTTTTTTCTCCTCCTGACAGCTCAAAAGGTGAACGATTATAAAATTCCTCTCCTACGCCTACCATAGCAAGCACCTTTTTTGCAGTTTCTATTGCCTGCTCCTTATTCATTCCCTTATTTTTTGCTCCAAAGCATACATCCTCTAATACTGTAGACTCAAAAAGCTGATATTCCGGATACTGGAAAACTATTCCAACATTTTTTCTAAGGTCGCTTAGCTTCTCATTTTTGTCATATATGTTTTTGCCCATATATCTCACCTCTCCGCTGCTTGCCTGGTTAAGGCCGTTAAGGTGGCAGATAAGAGTAGACTTTCCTGAACCGGTATGACCAATAATTCCAATAATTTCTCCCTGATTTATTTTAAAGCTGACACTATCAATAGCCTTTTTCTCATAGGTAGTCCCCTCACCGTATACATAGGAAATATTATCAGCCTCTAAAATAACTTTGTCAGCTTCCTCATAAATATTATCGCTGATATTCTTATCACTAATGTTGTTATCAGTTCTAAGGTCATTAATTTTCCTATTTTCATCGTTATTACTTGCTATATTTTTGGTTTTATTATGTTTTTCTATATATCCTCTGGCAATTATCTGATTAATTAATTCCTCACTGCGAAGTATGCCTCTTGGCATTTCTTTGCCGCTTTTTTCAAGCAAATATGCTATTTCTGTAGGCTGTGGCACATCTAAGCCAATTTCATATATTTTTTCTACATTAGAGAAAACCTCTGCTGGAGTTCCCTTTAATGCCACCTTGCCCTTATCCATTACATACACATAGTCAGCATCTATTACCTCGTCCATATAATGTGTAACAAGGATTATAGTAACCTTTTCCTTTTTATTTAATTCCTTTATTGTGTTTATTACTTCTTTTCTTCCGTTTGGATCAAGCATAGCTGTAGGCTCATCTAAAATAATACATTTTGGCTTCATTGCCAGTACACCTGCAATAGCAACTCTTTGCTTTTGTCCCCCTGATAATTTGTTTGGAGAATGTTTTCTGTATTCAACCATTCCTACTCTTTCTAATGCGTAATTGACTCTTTTCCATATCTCTTCAGTTTCCACTCCTAGATTTTCCGGACCAAAGCCCACATCCTCCTCTACAATAGTAGCAATTATCTGATTGTCTGGATTTTGGAATACCATACCTGCATTTTGACGAATATCCCATATCCTTTCATTCTCCTTAGTATTCATACCTGCCACATATACCTCACCCTCATAAGGCATAAGAATAGCGTTCAAATGCTTTGCAAAGGTTGACTTGCCTGAACCATTATGCCCGAGTATTGCAATAAAATCTCCTTGCTTTATCTCAAGTGACACATCATCAAGTGCCATTTTATCGCTAATAACCTTTCCCTCTTCGTCTTTATCTAAAAATCTATGCTTTAAATTTTCTACTTTTATAATGCTCATAATTTATTTCTATTTAATGTAAATCAATTCTAGTCTTATGGTTAACAATTACCAATTTTATATTATAACATTACATAATTCAATAGTTTTAATCTATTTTCTTCCTTATTCTTGATACTTTAATTAAAGTATATTATTATATAGTGGTATTAAAAAGACTAAACAATAACTCAATATTAGGATGGTAATTATAAAATGAAGTTAAAATATTTATCAGCTTTAACACTTACTATTGCAACCTTATCCCTATGTGGCTGTAATGAAAGCAATAACAGCAGCACCCAAAACACCACTACAGCTATAAATGCCGTTACTACCCATAATCTGGCTACTACAGCCCCTATTGAAACTACTACTACAGAGCCAGCTACAGTTTATAATAATGACGGAACCAGACCAGATGTTGTAAACTTTTATATTTTCCATGACAGCACAGGCACAAGGGATAGACTTTCAGAGTTTTATGGTCCTTTTGTTGAAGGACAGGATATTAGAACCTTTGCAGCCTTTACTACTGCTGATGATTCGGTATATGGCAGCAGGTTTGCCGATATGTGGTTTCCTAAATGGGAAGCCTACTCAAATTCCAGTGAATGTAAAATAGGCTATAAAATCCATATTTACCTAAAAAATGGTGATGTAGTTGAGAAAAATATTCTTTCTCCAACAGATGTAGTTTACGATTACACCCAATATGTAGAAACTTGGATTTATGATGATGTTCATCACGCCGCCGGTCAATGGTACAGCCACCTTACAGAAGCTGATATGAATAATGATACAGTAATTACCTCCGTAAAATTAACCTGTGGTCCCAGAATAGGCGAGGTTGACTATATTGTACTTGATACCTTTGTATACACAGGCAAAGAGCAGTTTGACGAAAATGGTGATTATATTGGACCAATTAAAGCTAGTGTAAAGGTAAATCGCGCCGATACCGAAAGCTATGTAAAATAGTATTAATACAAAAAGCTGTCACGCAAACTTATCGTGACAGCTTTTTTAACAATTATCCGTTACTTACCCTTATTACCTTCTATTATTTATTATTACTTATTTTACCTATTATTACTTATTTTTATTTACTTTTTTCTTCTTTCTTCTCTGACTTTTCTTGGCAGTTCTAATAAGTAATACAAAATATGTAATAATTACTATAACGGCAACTATCAGAATTACTATAACAACTATTGTAATAACCATTGCCTTATCATTTCTTTGTTTCTCAGCTAAGTCATTGTTTTCCTGCTCTTTTCTACTTGCTTCCTCTATACTTTGTGCTTCAGCTATAGACTGGCTTTCCTTAATGCTTTCTTCCTCAGCTTTTCTTCTCTCCTCCTCAGCCTGAGTTTTATAGTCAACAATATGCTCCATTATGTCATTTGTAGTATCTACGCCTACAGTTGTTCTATAAAGACCGTATTTTGCACAGCTGTATTCGTACTCATCATCTACATAAAACCAGCACCATTGCTGCGATACATGCTTTTTATAGCTTTCACTGGCAACCTCTAGGGTTGTTTTACCGCCAAACCTCTCTAAAGGCTTTCTGCAATCTAAGGTAATCTGGTTTTTGGAATAAAGATGCAGGTATGTTTTTGGGACATCCCATACTCCATACTTTGTAGCTGACTCTGGGTATGAATCTGCATCCATGCTTACCTCTACAGCCTTTTCCATAGCATAAGCTGTAAGCTTATGTGTACCGTGACCATATTCTCCATTTTCATCCTGTGCAACAGCTACCTGTGGCTTAAATTTTCTAAGCATTTCCACCACAAAGCTAATTGCATTATCCTCTCCAAACATTTCCTTAGCCTTGTCTAAATCGTCTGCATAGGCATCATAAAAATCACCTGTATATGGATAATGGCGCACTCCTGCATGCCAAAGACCATCTAATTTTTCATGCTCTCTAATATTAGCTCCAGTCCAATATTCTGAAAAATACACTACCTGAACATCGTAATTTTTTTCACCTGCATAATATGGAATAATACCACCAAAAAACAGTATTTCATCATCTGCGTGGGTAGATAATAACAAAATGTCAGCCTTTTCACACATTGGCTCCCATATTTGTACATCCTCTGGCAAATCTCCTTCCCCATAACAATAAATATCACTTATTGTATTACCCTTGTCTGCAATTATAGTAAATTCGGTCATTAACTGGTCAAACTCTATATATTCGTGAAGGAAACCATTTTTACCTTTGCCTTCCTGCTTGCCAGCCACCTCCAAAGTCCATTCATTAACAGGCTTTCCCCATATAATGTACACACCCTTTGCCGGTGCATTTAGAGTAACCTTTGCACTTTCACCTGCGTTTAAGGTAACATTTGTATCATAAGAGCCATCTAAAACATTCTGGTCACTACTTCCATTTGAGAAGCTTACATTAGCATCAATTTTTGTTGCTGTAGCTGCTTTTACCTCTGACCCATTAAAAGCTAGTCCAACTATTACAGCCATTGCAGCTATGGCTAATTTAAGCATATTCTTGCCTTTTTTCATATATTCTACCTTCCTGCTGTGTTTTTCTATATTCTACATATTTCCCACCTATTTAACAGCATTATTCTTACCTGTCCCCCTCTTAAGATTTATATATCTACCACTACCTTGTACATTTTACCCCATTCTATATAAACTTTCATCTTATTTTCTTTTTTATTCTATGTACAATTCAAATATTTTTTATAAACAACTAAAAACTGCCACACTAGAAATATGTACTTACTTTCAAGTGTGACAGTCATCTTAATATTTAATTCAAATCAATTAAGCAAGCTTGAATATGTTTTAATTATACTAATTCAAGTACAACTTCCATAGCTGCATCGCCTTTTCTCTGGCCAATCTTGATGATTCTTGTGTAACCACCCTTACGATCTGCATACTTTGGAGCATATTCATTGAATAACTTATCTGTTAAATCAACTGACTTTGTGTTTTTCTTCTTTCCAGCCTGAGCAGTTGGAACTTCCTTAACTGTGTAAAGAACCTGCTTCATCTGTCTTCTAGCATGAAGTCTTGAAGGTAAATCCTTGTTGATTTTCTTTTCAACTGTATCGAACTTTGTAACCTTCTTGCCATCAACTTCTTCTTTAACTCTCTTGCCATCTTTATCTTTAACAGCAACCTTAGCCTGAACAGTAACTTCTTCAAAGTTATCCTTTTCCTTGATTGCTAATGCGATTAAACCTTCAGCTACCTTACGGATTTCCTTTGCCTTAGCCTCTGTTGTAATAATCTTACCATTTTCAAGTAAGCTTGTTACCTGTGCTCTGATTAATGCTTTTCTCTGTGCTGTTGTTCTACTAAGCTTTCTATATCCAGCCATTTGATTTTACCTCCATTTGTGGAACACTTAACCATACGCTTACGGTTTTATTGATTAAATGCTTTAATTCCATAAATATTTTCGTTACTGTGATTATTCATCACCTGAGCTTAACTGTAATCCTAACTCTTTAAGCTTTGCTAAAACTTCTTCTAATGACTTACGGCCTAAGTTTCTAACCTTCATCATATCCTCTGATGTTTTGCTTGTAAGTTCTGAAACAGTATTGATGCCAGCTCTCTTTAAGCAGTTATATGAACGAACAGATAATTCTAATTCATCAATGTTCATATCCATAACTCTTTGAGTTTCGTTTTCTTCTCTTTCTATCATAACGTCAACCTTCTGAGCGCTTTCTGATAAATCGATGAAGAGATTTAAATGCTCGCTTAATACCTTAGCAGCAAGGCTTACAGCCTCATCTGGAGCTAATGTTCCATTTGTATATACTTCTAAAGTAAGCTTGTCAAAATCTGTGATTTGACCAACACGAGTATTCTGGATTGATAAATTAACTCTTTCAACAGGAGTATAAATTGAATCAACAGCGATAACGCCTATTGGTAATTCATCATTCTTGTTTTTATCTGAGCTAACATATCCTCTACCTTTTGTAATGGTAAGTTCCATATATAGTTTGCTATCAGCTCCACCACTAAGTGTAGCAATAACTAAGTCAGGATTTAAGATTTCTACATCTGCATCTACCTGAATATCTGCTGCTGTTACAACTCTTTCGCCTGTAACATCAATGTATGCAATCTTAGGTTCATCTGTTTCGCTATTATTCTTAATAGCTAAGCTCTTGATGTTCATGATAATTTCAGTTACATCTTCCTTGACACCAGGAATTGAGCTGAACTCATGAAGAATACCATCTATTCTTACCTGACTAACGGCAGCACCTGGTAATGAAGAAAGCATAATTCTTCTAAGTGAGTTACCAAGTGTTGTGCCGTATCCTCTTTCAAGAGGTTCTACAACAAATTTACCATATCTTTTATCATCTGAGATTTCTGCTATCTCAATATTTGGTTTTTCGAAATCGAACATAAGGCCCCTCCTTCTATGGATTCGTCAGACTACTTATTATTTTGAGTATAATTCGACGATAAGCATTTCGTTTACTGGTACGTCGATAACTTCTCTGCTAGGTATCTGCTTTACAGTACCTTTAAGGTTTTCGTGATCTGCTTCAAGCCATTCAGGAACAAGTCTACCTTCTGTTACTTCAAGAATGTCTTTGTATCTCTGAGAAGCTTTGCTCTTTTCTCTAATTTCAATAACATCTCCAGCCTTTACAAGGTATGATGGGATGTTTACGCATTTGCCATTTACAAGAACATGCTTATGATCAACGATCTGTCTAGCTTCCTTTCTTGTTCTGGCATATCCTAAACGGAAGATTACATTGTCAAGTCTTGTTTCAAGGATAACCATAAGGTTTTCACCTGTTAATCCCTGCATTCTTTCAGCCTTGTTAAAGTAATTTCTGAAAGGTTTTTCTAATACACCATAAATAAATTTAGCCTTCTGCTTTTCTCTTAACTGAAGACCATATTCGCTAATCTTCTTATTAGCTCTCTTTAATTCTCTATTTGACTTCTTGTCAATTCCTAAATAAATTGGATCCAAGCCAAGTGATCTACATCTTTTAAGTACAGGAACTCTATTTACTGCCATCTATCTGCACCTCCTATTAGACTCTTCTACGCTTTGGTGGGCGGCAACCGTTATGTGGAACTGGAGTAACATCTTTAATACTTGTTACTTCAAGACCGCTTGCTGAAAGAGCACGGATTGCTGCTTCTCGTCCTGAACCAGGACCTTTTACCATAACATCTACTGATTTTAAGCCGTGTACTAAAGCTGCCTTTGTAGCAGTTTCAGCTGCCATCTGAGCTGCATAAGGAGTAGATTTCTTTGAACCTCTAAATCCTAGACCACCAGCACTAGCCCATGATAAAGCATTACCTTCAGTATCTGTTAATGTAACGATTGTATTGTTGAAAGATGCCTGAATATGTGCCTGTCCGCGTTCAACGTTTTTCTTTACACGCTTTTTTGTCACTTTCTTTGTAACTTTAGCCATTTTAAACTAACCTCCCTTATGGGTTCTATCAATGATTATTATTTTTTCTTGTTTGCAACTGTTCTCTTAGGACCTTTTCTAGTTCTAGCATTAGTCTTTGTTTTCTGACCACGAACTGGAAGTCCTTTTCTATGACGAATGCCTCTGTAGCATCCAATTTCCTGTAATCTCTTAATGTTTAAAGCGATTTCTCTTTTTAAATCACCTTCTACAATATGATTTTCATCGATTACTGCACTTATCTTCTTAACTTCATCATCTGTTAAGTCTCTAACACGAGTATCTGGATTAACACCAGCAGCTTCAAGGATCTTTGTAGCGCTAACTCTTCCAATACCATAGATATAAGTTAATCCGATTTCAATACGCTTTTCTCTTGGTAAATCAACACCTGAAATACGAGCCATGTGTGTATTACACCTCCATCAATAATCTTCCTAAGAAATATACCTCTTTCGTAGCCCGTCAATAAATTGCCGTCTGAAATGTGTACGCGACATATACTTCTTTATCTTTGTTTCATTTTGTGAATAAATTCACTACAGGACAAGTTTTAGGTCGTCCTGCATTCACCACCATAATAATGGTTATAGTCATATAGACTATTCTATTAAAAGCAATTTTCCAATATTTCACATTAACCTTTGAGAGTAACAGGTTAAACGCTTCCTAGTGTTTCATTGCTGCAGCCGCATGCTTAGACGCACAAAAACCGAGTTTTAGTGTGTAAAACTCTTGTAATAATATAATTATTAGCCCTGTCTTTGTTTGTGCTTAGGATTTTCACAGATTACTCTGATGCTACCCTTTCTTTTGATAATTTTGCATTTTTCGCAAATTGGTTTAACTGATGATCTAACCTTCACAGTAAATCCTCCTTTCAAAAAAAGTCCGACTATGAGTATAGCATACAACTTTTGCAAATGCAAGTCTCTTTTTAACTTTTGTCGGATTATTTATCTCTCCATACGATACGACCTTTAGACAAATCATATGGTGATAATTCAATAGTTACTTTGTCACCTGGTAAAATTCTGATAAAGTTCATTCTTAATTTACCACTGATATGTGCTAATACCTTATGTCCATTTTCAAGTTCTACCTGAAACATTGCATTAGGTAATTTTTCAATAACTGTTCCTTCGATTTCAATAACATCAGACTTAGCCATTCAATAACCTCCAGTTTAGTCTTTTTCATTTCTTCTATATCTATAGTAACGATAGGATTTCTGGTTCACCTTTTGTAATAAGAATTGTATTCTCATAATGTGCGGATAAAGAACCATCATCTGTAACTACGGTCCAATCATCATCTAACCAGGAAACCTCACAGGTTCCTATGTTGACCATTGGCTCCACAGCAAGTGTCATTCCAGCTTGAAGCTTTATGCCTCTTCTTCTTTGACGGAAGTTTGGAATTTCCGGATCCTCGTGGAGATTTCTTCCAATTCCATGACCTACTAAATCCCTTACGACTCCGTAACCACGGTTTTCGCAATAATCTCCGATTGCATTTGAAATATCATGTAAATGATAACCTTCTTTTGCAAACTTAATTCCTTCAAAAAAGCTTTGCCTTGTAACTTCTATAAGTTTCTTTGCTTCTTCGCTAATTTCCCCTACTGCAACTGTTCTAGCAGCATCTGAATGGTATCCTTTGTATATTACTCCTGCATCTAAAGAAACAATATCACCATCTACAAGAATTCTGTCCTTACTTGGAATCCCATGAACAACTTCATCATTAACCGATACACATATTGATGCTGGATAGCCTTCATAATTAAGAAATGATGGAATACAACCATAACTTCTAATGATTTCTTCTCCGATTTTATCAATTTCTAATGTTGTCATTCCTGGTCTAATGGCTTTTGCAAGCTCATTATGAGTTTTAGCAAGAATTTTTCCTGCCTCTCTCATTAACTCTATTTCATGTTGTGATTTTATTGTAACTGGCATCTTACTTACCTAATATATCTATGATTGCGTTAAATACATCATTCATATCAACTGTTCCGTCAACCTCAACTAAAACACCCTTCTTTGTGTAGTAGTCAATAAGTGGCTGTGTCTGTTCATGATATACATTAAGACGCTTTGTTACTGTTTCCGGCTTGTCATCATCTCTTAAGATTAATTCCTTGCCACATCTGTCACAAATTCCTTCAACTTTTGTTGGAATATGAACAATATGATATGTTGCGCCACAGTTTACGCAGGCTCTTCTGCCTGACATTCTCTTTACGATGTTTTCGTCTGGAACTTCTACATTTACAGCATAATCTATCTTTTCACCCATCTGTGTAAGTGCTTCATCAAGACATTCTGCCTGTGGAATAGTTCTTGGGAAACCATCTAAAATATACCCATTCTTGCAGTCTTCCTGTTTGATTCTATCAACTACTAAATCACAAGTTAATTCATCAGGAACTAAAAGACCTTTATCCATATATTCTTTAGCTTTCTTTCCAAGCTCTGTTCCGTTTTTAATATTCGCACGGAAAATATCACCTGTAGAGATATGCGGTATAGAATACTTGTCAGCAATCATTTTTGCCTGTGTACCCTTTCCTGCACCTGGCGCTCCTAACATTATAATCTTCATATAATAATCTCCTTCTACATTTAGTTATTTGCACAATAACCCGCGACAAGCTTTCACCTATCGCGGGACACTGATTAATCGTTCAAAAAACCTTTATAATTACGAACTACCATCATTGATTCAATCTTGTTAAGTGTTTCTAAAATAACACCAACAACGATGATTAGTGATGTTCCACCGAATGAAACTGATGCGCTAAATACACCAGAGAATACGATTGGAATAGTAGCCACTATAAGTAACCCTATTGCACCAATTAATACTATATAATTTAATATTCTTGTTAAATATTCCTCTGTTGGCTTACCAGGTCTAATACCAGGTACAAAACCGCCCTGTTTCTTCATATTATCAGCTACTTCAATAGGATTGAATGTAATTGATGTATAGAAATAAGCGAATATTATAACTAATGCTGCGTACACAAGGAAACCTAATGTATATTTAAAGTTATCTAAATTGAACCAAGAGCCAGAGTTTAACAGTCTTAAAACCTTACCCCAGAATGTTCCATCTCCTGCCTGCTTGCCAAAGAAGTTTGCAATAACTATTGGAAGCTGCATTATTGATGAAGCAAAGATAATAGGAATAACGCCAGCAGTATTAACCTTTAATGGAATACATGATGACTGGCCACCAACCATCTTTCTTCCCTGAAGCTTCTTTGAATACTGAACTGCTATTTTTCTCTGTCCGCCTTGTAATATAACTACTAATGCAAATATTGCAACAATTACTAAGAAAATAATAACTGCAGCAAGAAGCGCACCACCGATAGATCTGCCATTTGTTGATGTAATTTTAACTTTTGATTCATATAAGTTATATAAATCACTTGGCACTCTTGCAATGATATTAATTACTAAGATAATTGAAATACCATTTCCAACTCCCTTCTCAGTGATTCTCTCACCAAGCCACATAAGGAATGCTGATCCTGCTGTCCATGTAATAACAACAAGTGCTATTGTAAGAACATACTGGAGAGAGGTCATTGATGACTTGTTTCCAAATGCGTTTGAATTGCCAAAGCCTATAGCCATAACAATCGATGTAAGAAGTGCAAGTGCTACTGTTACATATCTTGTAATTTCGGCAATTTTCTTTCTACCAGTTTCTCCATCCTTCTGCAATTCCTCAAGCTTTGGAATAGCTATTGTAAGTAACTGCATAATAATTGATGAAGTTATGTAGGGCGAAATGCCCAGTGCGAATATGGACATTTTTTCCAAACCTCCAGTAAACGCACTGATTAAAGTACCACTTGTTGTATCTGATACTTTTTTCATTAAAGATGAAACAACACTAGCATCTGTTCCGGGTGTGGGTATCTGACTACCTAATCTAACTACTATAAGCATTAAAAACGTAAAGAGTAATTTCTGTCTTATCTCTTTCACTTTGAAAGCGTTTTTAATTGTTGTAAACATTAGATCACCTCGCAAGTTCCACCTACAGCTTCAATTTTTTCCTTTGCTCCTTCAGAGAAAGCATTTGCCTTTACTGTAAGCTTTTTAGTAAGATTACCGTTTCCAAGTATCTTAACGCCATCTCTAACATTCTTAACGATTCCAGCTTCAACTAAAGTTTCAACTGTTACCTCAGAACCTGCTTCAAAAGCCTCAAGAGCACTTACATTGATACCAACTATTTCTAAAGTATTTCTATTTGTGAAACCTCTCTTTGGTATTCTTCTGTATAATGGCATCTGACCACCTTCAAAGCCTGGTCTTGTGCCGCCTGAACGAGCCTTCTGACCCTTATGACCTTTACCGGCTGTCTTTCCGTTTCCAGAACCATGGCCACGACCTCTTCTGAAGTTATCACTATGTTTTGAACCTTCTGCAGGCTGTAAATTTGACAAATTCATGAAATGCACCTCCTATTCCTTAGATTTCTTCAACTTTAACTAAATGTCTAACCTGTTGAATCATACCTCTAACTGCTGCATTATCAGGCATTTCTACAGTCTTGTTAAGCTTCTTTAAGCCTAAAGCTTCAACTGTCTTAACCTGCTTTGGAACAGCACCGATTGGTGATTTAACTAATGTAATTTTTAACTTATCTGCCATTTTTTGATCCTCCTATTAGCCCAAAATTTCTTCTACAGTCTTGCCGCGAAGCTTAGCTACTTCTTCAGGAGTCTTTAAACCAGATAAACCTTCGATTGTAGCAAGAACTACATTCTGTTTATTGTTTGAGCCTAATGACTTTGTACGGATATTCTTAAGACCTGCAAGCTCTAATACATTACGAGCAGGACCACCAGCGATAATACCTGTACCATCTGGAGCCTTCTTTAATAATACTGAAGCACTACCAAAGTTTCCTATAATATCATGTGGAATACTCAAGTTTGCATCTGTTGGCACTTCAATAAGCTTCTTCATAGCGTCTTCTTTTCCTTTACGAATAGCTTCAGGAATTTCAGCAGCCTTGCCTAAACCAGCACCTACGTGTCCTTTGCCGTCACCGACAACAACTAAAGCAGCGAATCTCATATTTCGTCCACCTTTAACAACTTTAGTTACACGCTTAATTGATACTACTTTTTCTTCTAATTCTAACTGACTAGCATCAATAATTGTACGTTTCATGTGTTATCCTCCTCAACTAGAAATTAAGACCAGCTTCTCTAGCTGCCTCTGCTAATGCTTTGATTTTTCCTTCATATATGAATCCGCCTCTGTCAAAGATAACAGTTGTAATTCCTTTTTCTAATGCCTTCTTTGCGATAACTGTTCCTAAGTAAGAAGCAGCTTCAACATTGTTTGTCTTGTCTAATTCAGCCTTAACATCTTTCTCAAGTGTAGATGCTGCAACAAGTGTGTTTCCAACTGTATCATCAATAATCTGAGCATACATATGATTATTGCTTCTGAAAACTGCAAGACGTGGTCTTTCAGCAGTACCGTTTAAACGGTTTCGTAATCTGCTATGCTTTTTAACACGGATATCCGCTCTAGATTCTTTACTAACCATAATTGTACCTCCTTGATTTACTTCTTACCAGTCTTACCAACTTTGCGTCTGATAACTTCATCAGCATACTTGATACCTTTGCCCTTGTAAGGTTCTGGTCCTCTTTTTGCTCTGATTTCAGCAGCGTATTGGCCAACTTTTTCTTTATCGATACCTTTAACAATAATTTTGTTAGTACCATCAACTACAGCTTCAAGTCCTTCTGGATCAATCATTTCTACAGGGTGAGAGTATCCAAGGCTAAGAACTAATTTATTGCCCTGTTTAGCAGCTCTGTAACCAACACCGTTTACTTCGAGCTCCTTTGTGTATCCTTCAGATACACCTATTACCATGTTAGAGATAAGTGTTCTTGTAAGACCATGTAAAGATTTCATTTTCTTTAAATCGTTTGGTCTTGAAACAACAACTGTTTCTCCATCTTTTTTGATTTCCATTTCTGCTGGCAACACTCTTTCAAGTGTTCCCTTAGGTCCTTTAACAGTAACCTTGTTATTTTCTGCTATATCTACAGTTACACCTGCTGGTATAGCGATAGGCAGTCTTCCTATACGTGACATGCCCGCACCTCCTTTTCGTGAATATGAAAACGAATTCTATCGACTACCAAACAAAAGCTAATACTTCGCCACCAACCTGAAGCTTTCTGGCTTCCTTGTCTGTAACGATACCCTTGTTTGTTGAAATAATAGCAATACCTAAACCGCCAAGTACTCTTGGAAGCTCATCCTTGCCTGCGTAAACTCTAAGACCAGGCTTTGAAATTCTCTTTAAACCTGTGATAATCTTTTCGTTCTTATCCTGACCATACTTTAATGTGATCTGGATTGTCTTGAAGTTACCGTCTTCGATAACTTCATATTTCTTAATATATCCTTCATTTAAAAGAATTTCAGCTATTGCTAATTTCATCTTAGATGCTGGAATATCTACTGTATCATGTTTAGCAGTATTTGCATTACGAATTCTTGTAAGCATATCTGCGATTGGATCGCTCATTGCCATTTTAAATGTCCTCCTTAAATATTGCAGTATCGCTTTTTTTGCGACTTACATTAATAGTAACTGACTCTTACCAAGAAGCTTTCTTTACGCCTGGTATCTGTCCCTTATATGCTAATTCACGGAAGCAAATTCTGCAAATTCCGTATTTTCTTAAGTAAGCATGTGGACGGCCACAAATTCTACAACGGCTGTATTCCTGTGTTGAGAACTTTGGTTTACGCTGTTGTTTAACCTTCATTGCTGTTTTAGCCATGGATTTACCTCCTAATTACTTCTGAAATGGCATATTAAATAATGTCAATAATTCACGAGCTTCTTCATCTGTGTTAGCTGTTGTAACAAAAATAATGTCCATACCTCTAACCTTATCAACTTTATCATATTCAATTTCAGGGAAAATGATCTGTTCCTTAATACCAAGAGCGTAATTTCCTCTGCCATCAAATGAGTTAGGGTTTACACCTCTAAAGTCTCTTACACGAGGTAATGAAAGATTTACTAATCTGTCAAGGAATTCGTACATCTTTTCTCCTCTAAGAGTAACCTTACATCCGATTGCTAAGCCTTCTCTAATCTTGAAGTTAGCAACAGATTTCTTTGCTCTTGTGAGTACAGCTTTCTGACCTGTGATTGTTTCAAGATCCTTAACAGCTGCATCTAAAACCTTTGCGTTGTCTTTAGCTTCGCCAACGCCCATATTTATAACGATTTTGTCAAGCTTTGGTACCTGCATAACATTTGTGTAACCAAACTTCTTTGTCATCGCATCAACTATTTCATTGTAATAAGTATCTTTAAGTCTGCTCACTTTGTGGACCTCCTTCCTAATTAATCGATAACTTTGCCAGTTGATTTTGCAAAACGAACCTTCTTGCCGTCTTCTACCTTGAAGCCAACTCTTGTAGCTTTGCCATCAACAACTAACATTACATTTGAAGCATTGATAGGTCCTTCTGTTGTAACAATGCCGCCTGCCTGATTCTGTGCGCTTGGCTTTGTATGCTTTGTAATCATGTTAACGCCTTCAACAACAACTGTGTTCTTTTCTTTGTTAACTGATACTATCTTGCCTTCTTTATCTTTATCTTTACCAGCGATAACTTTTACAAGATCGCCTTTTTTAATCTTTAATGCTGACACTTACGCACACCTCCTTATAATACTTCTGGTGCTAAAGAAACAATCTTCATAAACTGTTTTTCTCTTAGCTCTCTTGCTACTGGTCCAAAGATACGAGTTCCTCTTGGATTCTTGTCATCTTTAATAATTACAGCAGCATTTTCATCAAACTTAATATAAGAACCGTCTGCACGACGAGCGCCTTTAACTGAACGAACTACTACAGCCTTTACTACATCACCTTTTTTTACAACACCGCCTGGTGTTGCTTCTTTAACAGTAGCAACGATTACATCACCGATGTTAGCATATCTTCTAGTAGAACCGCCCATTACTCTAATTGTAAGTAATTCTTTAGCGCCTGTATTATCAGCAACTTTAAGTCTACTTTCCTGTTGAACCATAATGAAACTCCTTTCTACTTATCTAGCCTTTTCGATAATCTCAACAAGTCTCCATCTCTTATCCTTAGATAATGGTCTTGTTTCCATAACTTTTACTGTATCACCGATACCGCATTCGTTATTCTCATCATGAGCTTTTAATTTATATGTTCTCTTAACGATTTTTCCGTATAATGGATGTTTAACGTTATCCTGTACAGCAACTACGATTGTCTTATCCATCTTATCACTAATTACCTTACCGGTACGTGTTTTTCTTAAATTTCTTTCCACGACAACTGTCTCCTTTCTCAGATTCCATAATCAATTAACACTTATTAGTTAGCAGCTTTTGTCTGTTCTGAAATAACTGTCTGAATTCTTGCGATATTCTTTCTTACTTCTTTAATTCTGCTTGTATTGTCTAACTGATTAGTTGCGTTCTGGAATCTTAAATTGAAAAGTTCCTTTTTAGCAGCTACTAATTCATCATTTAATTCTGCAACTGATTTTGCTTTTAAATCTTTTACATACTCATTAATTTTCACTGTTATCACCGCCTTCTAAATCTGCGCGAGAAACGATTTTACATTTCACTGGTAACTTATGTGTTGCAAGTCTAAGAGCTTCTCTAGCTACTTCTTCAGGAACTCCTGAAATTTCAAATAATACACGACCTGGCTTAACAACTGCTACCCAGTATTCAAGTGTTCCTTTTCCGGAACCCATTCTTGTTTCTGCTGGTTTTGTAGTTACTGGTTTATCTGGGAAAATCTTAATCCAAACTTTACCACCACGCTTGATATAACGGGTCATAGCAATACGGGCAGCTTCTATCTGATTTGACTTAATCCATGCTGGTTCTAAAGCGACAATACCATATTCACCGTTAGTAATCTTGTTACCTCTTAAGGCTTTACCTGCCATAGTACCACGGAACTGTTTACGACGCTTAACTCTTTTAGGCATTAACATTAGTTATCGCTCCCTTCCTTAGCATTTTTTGTTTCTTTTTCTACTGTCTTAGTTGGAAGTACCTCGCCTCTGTAAATCCAAACCTTAACACCAACTTTACCATATGTTGTATCTGCTTCAGCAAATCCATAATCGATATCAGCTCTTAATGTCTGAAGTGGAATAGTACCTTCTGAGTAGAACTCTGTACGAGCCATATCAGCACCACCAAGACGGCCAGAAACTGAAGTCTTGATACCCTTTGCTCCTGCTTTTCTACATCTTGACATTGTAGACTTCATAGCTCTTCTGAAAGAGATACGATTTTCTAACTGAAGTGCGATATTTTCTGCTACTAACTGAGCATCCATATCTGGCTTCTTAATTTCTTTAATATCTACAACTATCTTCTTTGTTGTTAACTTCTGAACTTCTTCTTTAAGTTTTTCGATTTCAGCACCGCCCTTACCGATTACAACACCAGGCTTAGCTGTGTGAACGATAACTTTACATCTGTCAGATGTTCTTTCGATTTCAATCTTTGAAACACCTGCGCTATATAACTTTTTCTTAAGGTATGTTCTGATCTTGTTATCTTCAATAAGATTGTCTGCAAAATCAGCTTCAGCATACCATTTTGAATCCCAATCTTTAATAACGCCGACTCTTATGCCGTGAGGATTAACTTTCTGTCCCATTATGCGTTCTCCTTTCTGCTAATTACTTCTCGTTGAGCACGATTGTGATGTTGCTCATTCTCTTTTCGATTCTGTAAGCTCTACCCTGTGCTCTAGGTCTGATTCTCTTCATAATTGGTCCTTGGTTTGCATAACACTCCTCAATGTAAAGGTTGTCAACATTCATACCATTGTTGTTTTCAGCGTTTGCAATAGCAGACTTTAATAATTTTTCTATAACTGAAGATGCATATCTTGGATTGTAAGCTAAGATACCGAGTGCTGTCTGCACATCCTTACCTCTTATAGCGTCCAATACGAAACATGCCTTCTGAACTGATATTCTAGCATATGAAAGTTTTGCTGATGGTCTAGTGTCCTTATTAGCATTTCTTTCTCTTTTTATCTGGCTTCTATGTCCTTTTGCCATGGATGAAAACCTCCTTTCAATCTTCTTTCAACTAGCGTTTAGACTTCTTTTCGTCTTTTCCATGTCCTCTGTAAGTTCTTGTAGCAACAAATTCACCAAGCTTATGTCCAACCATATCTTCTGTAACATATACTGGTACATGTTTTCTGCCATCATGAACTGCTATTGTATGTCCAACCATTTGTGGGAAGATTGTTGAACGACGAGACCAAGTCTTAATAACTGACTTCTGTCCTGATTCATTCATTGCATCTACTTTTTTAAGTAAATGTGCGTCCGCAAATGGACCTTTTTTTAATGATCTAGCCATTGGTATTCCTCCTTACTTCATGTTCTTGCCATCGCGTCTTCTTACGATGAGCTTGTTAGACTGCTTGTTCTTCTTTCTTGTCTTTAAGCCAAGAGCAGGTTTACCCCAAGGAGTACATGGGCCTGAACGACCGATACCTGTCTTACCTTCACCACCACCATGTGGATGGTCATTAGGATTCATTACAGAACCACGAACTGTAGGTCTGATACCCATGTTACGCTTGCGTCCTGCTTTACCAATTTTAACTAAGTCATGTTCAATATTACCAACCTGACCGATTGTAGCACGGCAGATAATTGGAACCATTCTCATTTCGCCTGAAGGTAATCTAAGTGTAGCATACTTGCCTTCCTTAGCCATAAGCTGAGCTGAGTTACCAGCAGAACGAACTAACTGTCCACCCTTACCTGGATATAATTCGATGTTGTGAACTTCTGTACCAACTGGAATGTTTTCAAGTGGTAAGCAGTTACCAACCTTAACTTCAGCTGTAGCACCACTCATAACTACCATTCCGTCCTTTAATCCGTTAGGAGCAAGGATGTATGACTTTTCGCCATCTGCGTAGTTTAAGAGAGCGATATTTGCTGTTCTGTTTGGATCATATTCGATACCAACAACAGTTGCTGGAATACCATCTTTCTTTCTCTTGAAATCGATGATTCTATATTTTCTTCTTGAGCCGCCACCGCGGTGTCTTACAGTAATTTTACCCTGATTGTTACGACCTGAGTTCTTCTTAAGTGAAACAACTAAAGACTTCTCTGGAGTTGCCTTTGTGATTTCAGCATAATCAAGACCAGTCATATTTCTTCTAGAAGGTGTATATGGGTTATATGTCTTAATTCCCATCTTGTTTCTCCTTTCTTGTTATTCTGCAAATGCAGAACCCGTTTATTATCATGCTTTCATTGCATATAAGCTGCTATCTGTTATATTTTATAGACCTTCAAAGATTTCAATATCCTTGCTGTCTTCTGTTAACTGAACGATAGCTTTCTTTGTCTTAGCTGTCTTTCCAACTACAGCACCGCGTCTGCGGTTCTTTCCGTCTAAGTTAATTGTGTTTACACTCTTAACCTTTGTTCCTTCGAACATCTTTTCAACAGCTTCTTTAATCTGAGTCTTTGTAGCCTCTGTATGAACTAAGAATGTATACTTCTTTAAGCTCATAGCGTTCATACTCTTTTCTGTAATAACAGGTTTGAGGATTACATCGTAATATTTAATGTTTGCCATTATGCGTATACCTCCTCGATTGTTGCTACAGCTGCCTTATCAATAACGATTGTGTCATATTTTAATATGTCGAATACATTTATTGTGTTTGTTAAAGCAGTTTTAACTGTAGGAATATTCTTTGCAGATAAAACTACATTCTGGTCGTTTTCATTTAAAACAACTAATGCTTTCTTTACATTTAAGCTGTCTAATGCTTCTGCAAAGTTCTTTGTTTTAATGCTATCTAATTTTATTTCATCAACAACGATGAACTTGTTTTCCTGTACTCTTGAAGTTAAAGCTGATTTAAGAGCTAACTGCTTTTCTTTCTTGTTTAACTTGATTGAGTAATCTCTTGGCTTTGGAGCAAATACGATACCGCCGCCTGTCCACTGTGGTGATCTTGTAGATCCCTGTCTAGCGTGGCCTGTTCCTTTTTGCTTCCAAGGTTTCTTTCCGCCGCCACTAACTTCTGAACGAGTCTTTGCACTCTGAGTTCCCTGACGCTTATTTGCAAGCTGGCTGACTACTGCTAAATGTACTAAGTGTTCATTTACTTCAACACCAAATACTGCATCGTTTAATTCGATTTCACCAACTTCGCTGCCTTTCATATTGTAAACAGATACCTTTGACATCTGAATGTTCCTCCTTCCTTACTAAACCTACTTGCCAGATTTAACAGTTTCTTTAATTGTAACCAAAGCTTTCTTTGGTCCTGGAACTGCACCCTTAACAAGGATTAAGTTATTTTCTACATCTACCTTAACTATCTCAAGGTTCTGGATTGTAATCTTCTTTGCACCCATGTGACCAGGCATTCCTTTTCCTTTGAATACCTTACTTGGATCCGAACAAGCACCATTTGAACCCTGATGGCGATGGAACTTAGAACCGTGAGCCATAGGTCCTCTTGACTGACCTAATCTCTTGATTGCGCCCTGGAATCCTTTTCCTTTTGCAATCGCTGTTGCATCTACTTTATCGCCTGCTGCAAAAATATCAGCCTTGATTTCATCTTTAACTGAGTATTCTGAAGCATTTTCAAACTTGAATTCTCTTACATATCTCTTGTAAGATACTCCAGCCTTGTCAAAGTGTCCTTTTAATGCTTTATTTACAAGCTTTTCTCTCTTGTCTGTAAAGCCTACCTGTACAGCTTCGTATCCGTCGTTTGCTACTGTTTTAACCTGAGTAACAACACAAGGACCAGCCTGAAGTACAGTAACTGGTGTTAATGCACCGTCTTCATTGAAGATTTGAGTCATTCCGACTTTTGTTGCTAAAATAGCTTTCTTCATTTTGTTTACCTCCTGTTTAATCTACAGCGGTTTTCACCGATTATTCGGGAAAACATCCTAGAACAGTCCAATATAAGTGGAACACTATATTCATAATATGTTGATTCCTTCTGGAATGGAAGTGTTGCTTCTATATTTAAACCTTTAGGATTACTTGCTAATTTTTAGAACTTATTTGTTCTTCATTTTGATATCAATATCAACACCGGCTGGCATTTCTAATCTAGATAACGCATCAACAGTCTTCTGTGATGGTGTGATGATATCAATAAGTCTCTTATGAGTTCTCTGCTCGAACTGTTCTCTTGAATCTTTGTACTTGTGAACGGCTCTAAGAATAGTAACTACTTCCTTCTTTGTTGGAAGTGGTACTGGTCCGCTAACCTTCGCACCTGTCTTCTTAACAGTATCGATGATTTTTGAAGCTGACTGATCGATTAACTGATGATCGTAAGCTTTCAATGTGATTCTCATTACTTGACTTGCCATAAAAAAAGTCGCCTCCTTTTCGCACTTTTACTTAAGTACAACAAGCGGTGACTGTACACTCTTCCGTGTGTGTCGTAAATCTTACCACATCAACACGTTGTTTCCACAATATGTGGACTATATGGTTTGTACAGTGACTTGTCGCCAGTTTCCTAACTTGACATTCGCTCCACAGAAAACCCGCTAATTGCTAGCGGCAACCTCATGCTTCATCGCTATCATGTCACAGCATTTAGTAGTTTACACCATAAATCCAGTAATTGCAAGCACTTTTTTAACTTTTTTTATTTTTTAACTTTTTAACTTTTTTTATTTTTTTACTTTTTTATTTTTTTACTCTTTTATTTTTTAACCTTTATTATTTTAATATATTATAAGTTTATTACCTGTCCCTGCTATTTTTCATGCTTATTATTTTTACTTAAAATTTTAGTTACGAGCTGCTTTACCCAAACCTTAATAATAAATAATTTATTTAAAGTCTTAATTACATAAAACTTTCCTCAAATTCATAAAATATAAAAAATGCCAGACTTAGCTTGTATTAAAGTCTGCAGCTATGCCACAGCCTTTAACGCACGCCCTGCCTGACATTATTCATATTTAACTGCACCCTTATCTAAAAGGATAAAGCTCATTACTATAATCTATACTTATGTAAATTATAAATGTAGTTTTTAATTGCTCTTTCTTAACAGCTCGATAAGATTTATCTTGTTTATTTTGGTAATCTCAAAAAATGTTGCCATATAAACAGTAGCTATTCCGATTAAAGCAATTATTATAATATGCAGTATATTTACATTATATATAACTATTCCATCTATTACCAAATATCCAAGTGATTTTAAGACCTGCAGCACAATAAGCACTACTCCTGAAATACCAGCAGATATTAAAAATAAAAGCATATTCTCCTTTATATATAATGCACCAATTTGATTATTATTTGCTCCTAGAGCCTTTAAAACACCAATTTCATTGGTCTGATTAATAATATTAATCTTTGTAGCAAATCTAATAAACAGAAACGCCATTATAATAGCTGCTACTGCTAATACTGCCATTATAACTGTTGTTACTCTCATTTTAGATACTGCTACCTCTGCCTTTGCGCTTCCAGAGTTTCCATAATCATATCCATATCTGGCTGTAATATCAATAACCTGTTCTTGGTTTTCTCCTACATCTCTAAGATATATAACCATATCTGTCACTTTGTTTTTCTTAGCTTCATTATAGGTATTATCAGATATGTAAAAGTCCAAGGAATCATCAGTATCACTTGTAATACCTACAATTTTCAAGGTAACACAAGGCTCTGTATTAATATTTTTCTCTATAGGCACTGAGCTATTCAATATTGCATCAACAAGCACCTTAGATATTTTGCCGTTTACCACATCTTCAACGCTTACAAATGAATATGGCAGCTCTAACACACTTATTAAGGAGTTAATGCCACCTGCATTAACTAAAGCCTCGTTGTCGCCTTCAAGCTTTTTACCATAAACCACATCTTTTTCCTGTGAAGTATGCTTCAGATTTATATATGAATAATTTAGCTTTGACTGTGAATATAACATCATATCTTCACTATCTATTTTTTCTTCACCTAGCTTATTCAATATACTTGTATTAATAAACACCTTTGGTTCATCACCCTCTATTAAGGTGTCTGAAACACTCTTTACAACACATTGAATTTTGGTATCTGAAGCTGTGTATAACCAAACAGTTTTGCCACTACAATCATCACTGCCGAAAACCTTTTTAGAAAATCCTGTATTTACAATTATTTCATTTTCTTCCTTTGGCAGCTCTACACCATAGTAGCCAAATCTTTCCTTAAAGAAATCATCAATATTGAATAATTCATAAGACACAGAAACATAATCTTCTTCTTCATCATATGTTCCTATAGGAATACCGTAATAAGCAACAATCTCTTTACTATCAGTATTTTTTATTTCTTCAATAAATTCATCAGACAGACTATAACTTTTTCCATCATTTTCTTGATAGCTTATTTGTACCTTATCATTACCAAATATAGAATTAATACTGGTAGATACATTTTCCATTGAGTTTAGCAGGCTGATAGTAGCTACTGTAAACAGCATTAATATTACACAAATAGATACAATCATTATGTTTCGTCTTTTATTCTTTTTTAAATGACCTTTTATTATTGGTTTTAGATTAACCCTTCTTTTTGTATATTCTGCCTTAGTTCCAGCTTTTTCTATTGTATTTGATGTATTTTGGTTTTTATCATTATAGCTTTCATCTGACAAAACACTTCCATCTGACAAGGTTATTAATCTATCACCATAAGAGGTAGCTGCCTCCATATCGTGAGTTACTACTATAACAAGCCTTTCCTTGCTGATTTTCTTTAAAGCATCAAACACTATTTTTGTATTAGTATTATCTAAGTTTCCTGTAGGTTCATCAGCTAATATAATCTGGCTGTCCTTGCAGATTGCTCTAACAAGTGCAGTTCTTTGTCTTTCACCACCAGACATATATTTACACTGCTTGTCTTTGCATTGGTCAATTTCAAACTCTTTATAATAGGAAGAAACATCATTTACATTACACTCTGACAAATCCATTGCTATATTAATATTTTCATCAACTGTTAAATCTCCCAGCAAATTGAAATCCTGAAATACAAATCCGATTTTTTCTCGTCGCATTTCAAACATAGCTTGGTAATCTTTTTTGCATACATTATTATCTAATACTACTTCACCACTATACTCATTGTCTAGCTGTCCTATTATATTTAATAATGTACTCTTGCCAGCTCCAGACTTTCCAACTATAAACACAAGTCCGGTCTTTTCAAACTCCAATGAAATATTGGATAAAATATTGCTGCCGCCAACAGTTTTACTTACACCTTTAACTGATAAATAACTCATTAGCTGCTCCTTTAATGTAATAATCTGTCATCATATATCTATTTGTTGCCTCCTAGCTCCTTACACTTTTCACTTAATCCACTTTTTACATATCTTTCATAATGTTCACTAAGCATATCACTAAGATTTGCATTTAGGAAATCGTTATATATACTGCCTACAGTTTCATAGTGAATTTTTAACATAGCTCCAAATATAACAATACCTTTTTCACTTTCTATATCAAATTCAAAATCCTCGCGTGAATTTATTTTTCTAAATTCTTCCTTTGATAAAGCAGCATAATCTTCCTCTGTCTTATATTGGAATATATCTGAAACATATATTAAATCGTCAATCAAGCCCACATCTGGCAAATTAGTCCCAAAATTAGCTATATCCTTAGCTGTATCATCTATATACCTTTTCGCATTTTCACTCATATATTCATAGTTCAATTCATCTAACGCATACTTGTGTATATAAAAGTCATACAATATAGTATATAAATCACTTGCATCCTGGTTTGTATCAATAATATTTTCTACATTTTCATTAAACCATTTTTTTAATATTTCATTCATATTACAGCTTGTGAAGAAATTATCATCTACACCAGATAACAGCATATCTGACATATAATTACTGCCTAATGCTGATTCTGTTTTAGACTGTTCTCCGTCATAACGCATAGTATTGTACATTTTCTCATCTTCCATATAGTATTTGTCTATACTAGCTTTAATTTTTGTACAATCCAGACCGTAATATGAATATATATATGCAAGCTGTGCCAAATTATAAAGATCTGCAGAAGTATATGTGCCATCCTGTGTGTCTAGTACATAATACATATCCTTTACTGACTGTTCTATATCCTTTGATAGTGCTTCATCAATTTGCATATTAGATTTTTCTGCATAATCCATACATTGTACATAACCACATACTAACTGTACATATCGCCTGCATTCACCGAACGAATGGGTTTTATCATTTTCAATTATATTTTCTATAACTTTTCTTGAAATAAACAACGCCCCTAATGTACATATTATAAGCAATGATATAATTATTACAATTTTTTTTAGCTTTTTATTTTGTTTTTTTTCCATAACATTTACCATTTAATTAATGTAAGTAAATCAACGCGTGCAACCCTTTTGCTTCCTCTTTTAATATAATATTGAGCTGTACTTTTTTGTTCATAAGTAGCAGTCCAGCAATTTGCTGTTGTTCTAATATGATAGCTCCAATATGGCACTGTACACTTATATGTTTTTCCACCATCAGATTGTGAAACAGATACAGAAGGTGAGCCCGAAATTGTTGCATTACAATTAAGACCTGACATATATGTTGTCAAAGTGCTTTCTATAAATTCCCATTTAAAGCTTGTATTTCTTTTTCCAAATGAGCAAACCATATATCCATCTGCTTCAACAGCTGACTTTCCATACCACCAGCTATTAATAGTAAATGATAATTTAGTGTTATCCAAAAGATTGCCTTTTGTACCTAATGTAGTATCTGTATCTGTTGCATAATACCTTAAACTAAATTTTTGGTCTGCATACGCCTGTGTGGGAACTAACGCAACCATTACTGCACACATTAATACAGCACCTAATACCTTGAGTTTACCTGTGACCTTTGAAATTTTTTTAATAGATTTTACAGAATTCATAAAATCCTCCTTCTAAATGTATTTAGTCAACCGTCCAACCCTAACCAGCCTAAATCAACATATTCTAAATAATCACTTTTTGTACTTAACTATTAATTATACTTTCAGTATTTAATTATCAATTATACTTTTTGTACTTAACTATTAATTATACTTTCAGTATTTAATTATCAATTATACTTTTGTTTTAATTATTAATTACATTTCAGCATTAACTATTAAATATACTTTTATTTAATTATTTAGTATACACGCAGAACAACCTGCTTCGTCAACATAGTAACCGTTCAGTCTATAAAACGCTCGCTGTGACCATTGTACAATCGCTGTATACTTTTGTCAACATATGTTTTTATAGTGTTCATACAATTTATTGCTTGTTATTTTTTATCAAAGAATACTCTATTTATTTTTCAACATTCTTGCAGATATATAAGAAACAAAAGGTACTGTAAGTATTACTCCCATTGTACCTGATATACCTCGTAAAATTTCTATACATTTTAATTGCCTTTCAACTTATTGTTTTCTTTTGCAGAGTATTAATCCTCTTTCTTTTTAACTGAAAGTCCAATAATAGCTATACCAGAAGCAATTACTAAAAATATTAACGCTGCTGTATGTGTTGTGTCACCAGTTTGTGGTGCTTTATTTGTGTTATTATTTGAATTACTATCTGCGCCATTATTTGAATTATTTATAGCTTCGTTCAAGCTGTCATAGGCTTCTACAAATTTTTGTGCAGCCAACTTATTTTCTGCATTGTCATTGCCATATAAGGTTTTGTCTGACAATGTAGATACGCCCTGCTTTAAGGCTGTTGATGTTTCATTCTTATAATTCGTCTGTGCATAACCATAGTAATTAAGTGGGTCATTTACATTATCTGCATTTAAGGAATTGTCATAAGCACCTGATAACTGTGTAATTGCAATATCTTCGGCATATTGTTAATTCAATGCCTTGACTTAGTTAAATTTAAACTAAGGTTAAATTAAAAAAGCTATTTTTGTTTAATGTAAAATATATTTTTCATTCCATATTTTTACAAAAAAGTTCTTTATTTTCGTCTGTATATATAGTATAATCTCTCTGAATAACTATCGTGCTTTTATGTCAGTGTTGTCTGAATTTATGCTTTAATTTGGCGTTTCATGACATACGGCTGATATGGATTATAATGTAAATGTTAGGAGAGATACTATGAGGAAAAGACTTAAACACATTACTACTTTCATTTTAATGTTCTCAATGATTATCGGTGTTTTTTCGATGAGCGGATGTACATCTGGTGGTGATGCCTATGCAGACAATGTTCCCAAAAATCTGCTAAACGCTTTAAACAGATTGGATTATAGTGCATATTTAGATTTGCTTTATCCACCTCTTAGAGCTGGTGTTGAAAAGGAACGCGAAGAGCTTGATTTATCTAAAGAAGAATATATGCAGCATCTAAGGGATGAAAATCTTCCTTTTGAGGACAAGACTACAAGAATTGACCATGCCTCATCTATTACAAAGAAAAAACCTACAACAATGGATGATTTTTCATTAGAGTTACTTATTGACCGCTATATTTACTATGATGATTATGAAACTATTGATTCTGCTTTGGTTTATGATTACATAATCAGAGATAGTCATTTCCAAAATGACGCTGAAGCTACAGCCTTTTACGAAATGCAAATTACTGTAGTGCTTTCAAACACAAATTACTATCTCGCCTCCTTTAGCATTAGCCAGACACCTTATGAGGAGTCATCTACAGGCGAAGGTGAAACTACTACAGAAGCAAATCAAGACACAACTGCTGCAAATTAACTGAACATTTTCACCCTTTAAGCTATAATATAAAAAGAAGATTATCCCTTGAGTTATCGCAAGAGATAGTCTTCTTTTTAATTGTTATTTAATAATAGTTCTTTGCTATTGTTTTCCTATTTGTATTATTTTTTGTATGCGAAAAATATCTATAGACTTTCCCAACGGCCAGATGCACCACAAGGCAACACCAATCCAGTGTCCTTAACTGGCAGACCTATTTCCTCTGATTGAACCTTTCCACCAAACTTGCTTACTATTTCTGTAGAAATCATATATGTAAGTACAGATGGTGCAAGCCCTGTTGTATAAGAATTAATCAAGAAAAATACAGGCTTGTCTGATAATATTTTTGTACAAAGCTTCACAAAATCATATATGGAGTCCTCTATTTTCCAAATTTCTCCTTTTGGTCCGCGTCCATAGGATGGTGGGTCCATTATTATTCCGTCATACTTGTTGCCTCGGCGTATTTCTCTTTCTACAAATTTTACACAATCATCAACCAGCCATCTAATAGGAGCCTCCTCCAAGCCAGATGATTTAGCATTTTCCTTTGCCCAGGCTACCATTCCCTTTGAAGCATCCACATGGGTAACATTTGCTCCTGCCGCTGCTGCTGCCAAGGTAGCTCCACCAGTGTAGGCAAAAAGATTTAATACCTTAACACTTCTATTTGTATTTTTTATCCTTTCAGAAAACCAATCCCAGTTTGCTGCCTGTTCCGGAAATAAACCAGTATGCTTAAAGCTAAAGGGTTTTAAATTAAATCTTAGGGTTTTATATCCTATTGTCCACTGTTTAGGTAAATCAAAAAATTCCCACTCGCCGCCTCCCTTTGCTGAGCGGTGATAATGGGCATTCATTTTATTCCACTTTTTGTTTATCTTAGGTGTATTCCATATGACCTGAGGGTCAGGGCGAACCAATGTGTATTCGCCCCACCTTTCAAGCTTTTCACCTTGCGAACAATCGATTACTTCATAATCTTTCCAGTTGTTTGCAATCCACATACATTACTCCTCATCATATATTTTATGGCTTCCGACATTCATATTTGCTATATACCACTTACCATCTGCCATAACTACTGTACCTGAAATACTGTATGTACCCTTTTCTCCATCAACCTTTATAACAATCTTTCCTTCAAAATTAGCTGCTTTTTCAATCTTAATATATCCATCAACTTTCTTTAAGCTTGAGTTATATTGCTTAACAGTACTTGTTGATGCGTTTTCCTTATCTGTAATCTTTGCTGTACCAAAAGAAACATTATCTGTATTTTCTGCATCTGATACAGGACCTGTAGATTCAATTAATGCCTCAACAAATTCATCTTTTTCATATAAATCTTCATCGTAGCCATCGTTGAATACTGCCGGATACATTATTCCTTTCAGTTCGCCAAAGTCTTTTTCATTTAATGCCTCAAAATATGTATTTACTGCCTCCTGTGGTGAAGATGCACCCTTGCCACCGCCACAAGCAAATAAAAGAACTACTACAAGAATAATTACAACAGCTAAAGCTGCACCAACTAAGCCTAAAATCAAAGGTGTTTTACTTTTCTTAGGTTTCATTGTAGGGTTCCACTGTTGAGCTGGCTCTGCCTGCTGGGCTGCTGGCTGTACCTGTGCAAATGGGTCCGCCTGCTGGGCTGCTGGCTGTACCTGTACAAATGGGTCTGCCTGCTGGGCTGGCTTTGCCTGTGCAAATGGCTCTGCCTGCTGGGCTGGCTGTGCCTGTGCAAATGGCTCTGCCTGCTGAGCTGGCTGTGCCTGTGCAAATGGATCCGCCTGCTGGGCTGGCTGTACCTGTGCAAATGGGTCCGCCTGCTGGGCTGGCTGTGCCTGATTTAAATTATCTCCTACAGGTGTACCACACACTGCACAAAAATTGGCATTATCGTTTAACTGTGTTCCACACTTTTTACAGAACATATCTTTTCCTCCGTTTCATATAAATACCAAAGGCTATTATTAGTTTACGCCCATAGCCTTTGACAATTATTTTTCTTACATCATAACCTCTTATTAATACCTTGTCAACTTATTCAACAATTTCATCAAAGGCTACATCTGCAATGTACCAATTACCAGACATTTTAACAATCATCATCTGACAGCCTACTGTTTTTACATCATTATCCGAATTTTTATATTTTACTGTTGTATCAAGAGTCTTCGCCTGGTCAACACTAACTGCATCTCCAAACATACTTAAATCCTCAAAGGCAGCTTCTACTTCTGATTCATCTACGACTTGTGTATCATCAATAGAAATTGATACCATTTCAACACTTTCTCTTATATCAACATCTTCAAAAACAGACTCTTCTACTTCTTCCTCTGTAAAGTATCCCTCATCAACAAACACATCATACATTGCAACTATTAATGGCATTATGTATTTCTTGCTCTGTGTGTAGTTCTTTGATAACAAAGCCTTCATTCCCTTTTCTGCGATATTCTTCTCAGAAGATGCACCTGTGCCATTGTAATCCATTTTGTCAATTACACTCTGTATTAACTCTTCCTGGTCTGTTACACTACCACCTGTTGTACTATCATCTGTTGTAGTTTCCTTCTCACCATTGTCAGGTATGTACCAATCACCAAATTTGTCTTCACCCTTGCCATTAAATTTATAATCATAATTTGCAAATGAGCTGCCATATCCATATAAATCATACAATGTAAGAGAGTCTTTTGTCTGAATAACATAGCATGAAAATTCAAATGTACCAGTTCTTTCTGATGATTCAACTGTCATTGTACCTTCTAAACAATAATATCCTATCACATCATCAGTGTCCTTTACTCCACTTCTTTCAGCAAAAGAATCATCAGCTTCAGAAAAATACTGACATTTCACTTCATTTATTGTAAATTTCTCAACAGTTCCAAAAGTATCAGGAACTAACTGTAAATCTTCATACATTTCATCATCTGTATAATTATATTCCTTATATTCATCCATCATCTTCTCATATACACTATCAAGATATAGCTTCTTTATATCATCAGATGACTTATCAATTACAGCATTCATATACTGGTCAATTAATGTCTTAGCTTCATTTTCAATTTCGCTGTCAGTATACTTATCCTCTTTGTCCTTTGTTTCGTCCTGTGGTGTGGTCATTTCAGCAACTGACTTAGTAGTTTTCTTGGTAGCTTTATCATCTTTATTATCTTTTGAGTTGCTAAATACAATTACTAATACAACTGCTACAACTGCGATTACTGCTATAAGTGCTACTACAATACCAATTATAAGCGGTTTTTTGTTTTTCTTTTCTGGCTGCATCATAGGTCCCCACTGATTGCCATTCTGCTGTGGTTCAAAAGAGCCTTGTGGCTGGAACGAATCCTGTGGCTGGAATGCACCTTGTGGCTCAAATGGATTTGGTGTTTCCTGCTGTGGTGCTGCCTGTGCAAATGGATTTGGTGCTA